>artificially_reared_2__coassemble_205_pt1 | contig 37761 bp, 38 predicted proteins | sample artificially_reared_2__metabat2_low_PE_008 | metagenome-assembled genome bin artificially_reared_2 | reverse complement strand
ATTGCCCGGCGGATTTCAGCCGAAACCCCAAGCTCTTCAAATGTCTTCAAAATAAATACTGGATTAAAATTCGGGGGACAAAGGTAGTAAAAAAGCAGAAAATACGATCACGAAATCGAAAGATAATCACGAATTTATGGACAGACTAACAAATTAAGGATACACACATCTCCTTGAAACAACGAAAAACATTATTTTTGTTTCAAGAAATAATTCAGACTGAGTTCTTCATCAAGAATAAATTTAAAGAATCATGACAACAAAACAAGATATGAAAAGAAAAATCATTGCCTCAGGAGAAAATATTTTAGATATTCTGTTTGAAAACGGACAACCTGTCTCAGCAACCCCAGGAGGCTCTGCATTCAACAGTGCCGTCTCGTTAGGACGTACGGGAACAATGGTTTATTTTATCGGAGAAACCGGGGACGACGAAATAGGAAAACTTATCCGCAAATTTATGCAGGAACAAGGCGTACAGACTGACTTCATGCACATCCGCCCGGAACGTAAAACCGCCGTTGCCATCGCCTTACTGAATGAACAACACGAAGCGCACTACACTTTCTACCGCGACGCTCCTACACCAGATCCCGAACGCATGATTCCAGACTTCCAGCCAAACAATATTCTGCTCTTTGGCTCCTATCATGCAATCTGTCCGGCACTAAACCAGCAAACCGTGCTCCTGACCGAAAAGGCCCGGAATGCGCAGGCATTAGTCTATTATGATATCAATTTCCGGCCAGCACACCGGAACGAACGACACCTGTTAATGCCTGCCGTAGAGCGGAATTGCCGCATAGCCAGTATCGTCCGTGTCTCGGCTGACGACTGCGAGGCTCTTTTCGACAGACGGGAACTCAACTATGTTTATCAACACTATTTGCAATCATGGTGCCCCATTCTCATCGGAACAGCCGGTTCCGGAAACACACAAGTGTTCACTCCAAACGCCCATTATGAATTCGCATCAACGAAATCCATACACCCTGTAAGCACCGTGGGCGCAGGTGACAACTTCAACGCCGGATTTCTTTACGCCCTGACCCGTCTGAATATCGGATCCGCAGAACTGACCCACCTGTCCCCAACGACCTGGAAACATCTGATCGCATGCGGAACCGCCTTTGCCACACACGTCTGTATGCGTCGTGAAAACACGATCAGTCCGAGCTTTGACTACAACCACGCATTCCAAATGGCTGAACAGCAAGCAAGATGACAGCTATTCTGTTATTTGACTGAAATAATGCTGTCGACGACATAGACCTGCATGCCGCGCCAAGGCAAAGCACCTAAGTATTCCTTGTAATGCAGCTCAACCTGACGACCACCACAACGCATCAGAGAGTCAGCAACAGAAGGATCGGATACAGAAAATTCAAACTCATAAGATTGAACGACAGCCGTACGATTCTTACTGCTGTAACCGGCCTGAATGACCTTGCCTTCATAGGTCTTGAAAAGGTAGCCCTTATGAACCACATAATTGAGTTCACCTGCCTTGACTCCTTCTCCAAAAACAAAATAGTAGCGGAAATAAACAAAAACAGCCAAAGCCAGAACAAGAACAGACGTTAAAATCAAAAGAAATTTTTTCATTATTGACATTATAAAGTGATAAATCCGTTTATTCCATACAAAGATAATGGATACCCCCGAAAAAAGGAGAAAAATCACCGCATAAAAACAAAAAAGGAGAAGAAAAGGAAAAGGGGTTCTGCCTTGCTCAAAACACAGAGCCAACAGAACCCTTCTTACAATCAGTATAGAGGAAGAACCCTTCTACGATCATCCGGCCTCGCGACCAGATCATCCTTCCCTATTTTACCAGCTTTTTCTTTTCTCTGGAGTACCCTATTGTGCCGTCAGTTCCAGAACGTGACTTTGCGTCTGTGCATATCCGAAGACATTCAAACCGACTTTCATCAAATAGTCTCCGGTGTAGACTTTACCATCAGATTCAAGTGTAGACTCTGTGTCCGGCATCAGATTAATTTCCTCAACTTTATATGACTTATAGGGATCAAGTCCTTGCAACTTCACTGCCATCAGCTTTTCCTGAAAACGCGGATGTACATCGTAAGCAAACAGAACTGCTTTGGAACGGTCCTTCGTCACATAATTCACAGCCATATGGTTTGTTTCATAAGGAGAAACCAGACGATATTGATCGCCATCCATAATTGCCGGCTGCAAACGCTTCCAATTGGCTACGGCAGTCTGGCAATAATCCAGTTCATCAGCCGTAAGATCTTTTAAGCCAAGATCGAAACCTAACTTACACATGGAAGCTACGTCGGTACGGAACTTCACCGTTGTCTCTTTATTCCAGCTCGTTACATGAGCACACATCGCCTTAGCCGGGAAGAATTGAGAGAAGCCCCACTGGATATAGATCCGTTCTACAGGGTCCGTATTATCACTGCACCAGAATTCCGTGAAATATTTCAATGCTTCGTAGTCGCATCGTGCGCCACCACCGGAGCAAAGCATCATCGGCACATTCGGATAATTCTCGCGAACACGTTTCAGTACATTATAAACGCCACGTACATGATCAATATAGAGCTGTCCTTGTTTTTCTTTCAGATACGGCGAATAAATATTGGTGATCGGACTGTTGCAATCCCATTTAAAGAAGGCAATCTCCGGATTTTCCTTCATGATGCTTTCTACAACAGCATACACATAGTCTTGTACTTTCGGATTACTCAAATCGAGTACCAGCTGGTTGCGATAATAATAAATCTTACGATTCTCATCATGGATGGCCCAGTCGGGATGCTTCTCAAAGAGTTCACTATTCGGGTTCACCATCTCCGGCTCTATCCAGATACCAAATTTCACACCGGCATTTTTAGCCGCGTCGACCAATGCAGGTATACCACCGGGCAGTTTGTCGTGCGTCACTTCCCAATCACCCAGACCGGCCTTGTCGTCCTTACGAGGATACTTATTGCCAAACCAGCCGTCGTCGAGCAAAAACATATCTACACCCAGATGCTTGGCCTCCTTCATCAATCCGGCCAGTTTCTCCTGATCAAAGTCAAAGCCTGTATTTTCCCAGTTATTCAAAAGTGTCAGACGGGAACCGTGACCATCTTTGAGACTGTAATTCCGGGCCCACTCCTGCAAATTACGGCTACCTTGTGACGTTCCGTTGTAACTCAGGGTGAAAATGAATTCCGGCGTTGTAAACACTTCGTCTTTTTTCAACTCATAATTAGAAGCATAGGGATTGATCCCCGGAATCACGCGAAGATTGCCGACATTGTCAACTTCGAACGTAAAACGGAAATTTCCGGTCCATCCCAATGTTCCCATAAGCACATCGCCCTGCTGTTCAGCAACCGGCTGATCCAAACCGACCTCGAAGAACGGATGAGTATGCATGGCAGCCCGACTTCCCAATTTCGTATCAATTACTTTTTTTCCGAACTGCAATCTTTGACTGCTCATACGCGCTTCACATGCCCAATCGCTATTAAACTCTGTGAGATAATAAGCCTGACGGTTGAAATAAAGCATCGTTGAGGCATATGTGGAAAGGATGATCGGTTTCTTTTCCTGATGCCGGATCTCGCTCCATGTCTTAATCACATTCTCTTTCGGATAAGCTACATAATGCAACGTAACATCTACGGGATACTGATCGTCACGCAAATTAATTGTCGTCTGAGTTCCTCCATCAACGGCTTTCGTCGTAGAAGAAACATAATACAGATAAGTGGACATCTTGCCGTCATTGTGAGTAATAGCTACAGCCGGTTCAAAATAATCCTCGTTACCCGATCCGCTATAAACCTCCCAACCACGCTGACTGACACTACCGTCAGAACCAGCATGGATATCCCACTTGAAACGATGTATATCAGCCTCGTTCAACAGTTTCTCACCTAAATAAGTCTGATAAAGACGTCCGTTGTCACCTACTTGCAGAATCAGGTCCGTATTATCCGTAGAAATACGAATCACCTTGCCTTCATCTGCTGCCTGCATCTGTAATGTGCCGAGCATCATTGCTCCGGCCAGTAATAAAGTCTTCATGGTTCGTTAATTTATCTGTTAGGTATAAATGGTAAAATCTGTTTCATCAAGCAGGCGGGCACGGCATCAGAGCTGTCCCGTCTGCCTTTTTTCTATCATGAAATAAAAGACCGTTTCATTTAAAATTTAAGACTGGCACTGAATTCCACTGTAAACGGACGTAAGTAACTGCCGCTCATGTAGCATCCGGCATACTTCCAGGCTTCGTCCTTCTTGATCAATTCAGATCCACTGATGGTTCCTTTCACACCTTTCTGATTCAGGAAGTTCACAAAGGTAACTCCTAAATCCAAATGCTTGTTGACCGACCAGTTCACACCACCGAAAGTTTCCCAACGTCCGTTGAAGTAAAGCGCCTCCTGAAGATTGGCATAGGTCTTTCCAAAATAACGGAAGCTTAACCAAAGCCGTAAATCATCCGTTATGTTATAACTCGGATCCAGCTCCACGAGAATCTGTGGAATCTCCTTAACAATCATACCGTTGGCATTAACCGACATGGGTGTTCCGTCATTAAAGGTTACACTGGCATTATAATTCTTATAAACCGGCTTCTGATAGGTGAACAAAGCATGCAAATGAAAGCCCTTGAAAGGATCGATCTCGGCAGAAGTGGTCCAGCCCAGAGTCTGGATGTCGTAAATCAGCAACACCGTCTTACCTTCTTCCGTACCGGGTTTTGTCAGATTCTGCTGGTCGATGTTATTGGTCTTGGCTATATAAGTGACCATGGAGGTCAAGTCCAGCCAACTGTTTTTATAAAATAAACCGCCACGCACCAAGGGAATGGTCACCCGATTATATTGCTCTTCTGTTGGACCCGTACCGGCATATTCGTTGATTCTCGGAAAACGCGTGGCCACAGTTCCGTCTGCAGTCAGACCGAATCCCTTCACAATATTGTAAGTAAGACGGGCTGTAGCCGCATAATTCAGTTTGTCCTTAGTCACATTGGCTGGAGTGATCATCGTGCCGTCAGGAGCCGTTCCGCCGATATAAAAACCAGAATAACGAGAATGTGCGATTTGATCGGCAGACATATGATAATACTCCAAACGACCTCCATAATAAAGATTCAATTTAGGATTGATCTGCCAGTCATCCGTCAGATAAAGAGCGAGTTTGTTTTCATTGCCTACGGTATATTCCGGGCTCAGTTCGTTGAAACCCCGAAAACGATTTCCGTCCGGACCGACCAGAACATCCGGATAGTTTTTAACAGATCCGGTCCATTGGAAAGAGGAAGAATGATAATCCAGATAATAGAACCATTCATTCAAACCAAGACGGACATTATGATTGCCAAAACGCTTCTCCAACTCTGAAGTAACCAGGAAATTCTGCACTTTCCCAAAATGTAACCAGGTACGACGCCCGTCAATAAGTCCGGCATAAGGAGTTCCGTCAGCATATGTATAACCATCTCCGGTAGCAACTTCCGAAATGGTACTACCGCCGAAATCTACATAATTGGCCTCAGGAGCATTCATATATTTCATATCCAGCTTCCACTTTAAACCGTTGTCAAACCGATAATCCGTCAACAAGGCGACCTCATGCGAACGGTTGTCGTTCAGGTCACGCAAGTTTGCCTTTTTCATCTGGCCATTCATAATATCCATGTATTCGATCTCACCACTTGTAGGACCATATGAAGCCAAACCGGGCTCGAACCCTGGTAATTCCTTGATCGAACCATCACCTACATATATAAAAGGAGCAGCATTGAGCATATTGCCCGGATTGCGGCTGTATGCATATTTATAAAGTAAACTGATCTTTCCCCGATTGTCATCAAACAAACGTGTTAATCCAGCATGATAGATCTGGGTTCGATCGGAATATTCATCAAACTTCACGTCGAAACTACCGGGATCAAAATTCTGATAAACACTGGCCGTATAAAGCCACTTGTCACCGATACCGCCAGAAACGTTCATATCAAACTGCTGCATCCCGAAATGATTAGCCCGATAATTAAGAATTCCCTTAAATTCTTTTTGTCCAAGACGGCTGAATGAATTTACCGAATAGGCTATATTACCCGTCATAATGGCAGATTCAGAAGGGGTAAGCAACCCGACCTCTCCCAAACTGGCATCACTTCGCCAATGTGCGGAAAGTTTATGTACAGAGGATGAGTAAACGGCCGGAAGACCATTCTCATAGACATTTACATCTTCGCTGGGCAAACCAATCTGAATTTCACGCGGCTTATTGGCATCCGAAGCATTCAACATGACATTTCGCTCGCCGCCTTCAACTTTTTTACTCGAAACAGTATCGGCCACTTGTTCCAATTTCGGCTTTTCTTTTTTAACCTTCTGCGCTGAAACAGGTGCTACCGGCAATACCGCAGCAAGCATCAAACAAGGAATAACATTCTTTTTCATAGGATTGTTTTTTAAAAGGGTTTTCATGGTTATTGATTGCGTTCTGGCTTATCTGAGCCATTTGCTCATCATTGACTCAAGCAAAAGTAATAAGGTTTGGGTGACATTATCATGTCAAGTAGGGTTTTAGTAGATTACATGTAGGGTTTTTAATAAATAAAAAACTGATAATATGATATTTATATATCTTTGGGAAAGATTATAAAGTAGATACTTTAATAAATAAAATCTTTTTCCTACATTTGTGTAATCAGACTAAAGCACCTTTTCATTATGAGATTCTCACTATTTGTTATCTTCCTATTTATATCCATCTTTACCAACGGAGAATCGATTTCAGACTTATATCAGAAACTGGAAAAAGTCATTCTGGAAAGACCGGAATATGCCCGCCAAAAAGAATTACGAATAAAACAGATTAAAGACCAACTTCAAGAAAATCTGCTTCCCGCAAAAAAATACGATCTTTATTTCCGGATCTTTCAGGAATACTACACCTATCGTTCAGACTCTGCCTTCTACTACATCAATCTGGCCAGCAAGATAGCCCGACAGATGCATCAGCACGATCATATCAACGAATGCATGATCCATCAATCCCTATTGCTTTCTACTACCGGATACTTCAGCCAGTCTCTCGATCTGCTGAACCAGATAAAAAGAAACGAACTGACAGACTCACTCCTGTTTGACTATTATTCAGCCTATGAATGGGTGTATAGCGTCTGGAGCGAATATTTAGATGACAATCTGTACGCACCAAAATACAAACAGTTAGAAGTAGTCTATACCGACTCCATGTTGCAAGTACTTCCCGATTCGTCTGCAGCATATTACTATTGGACTGGAGAATATCTGGCCCGTACCGGAAAACAGGAAGAAGCCGAGCAAGCTTATCAGAAAGCGTTGCAAGGATTACCCGTCAATACCCGACTTTATGCGTGTGTCACCTGCGGTATCGCCTTCACTTACATGCGTCGCGGGGAAATGCAGGAATATGAACGCTATCTGATTCTTTCTGCCATATCCGACATGGTATGCCCTTTAAAAGAAAATCTGGCAATGCAGGAACTGGCTATGTTCATCTTCAAGAACAAAAACGACCATCTGGAACAAGCCAACCGATATCTGAACTATTCCATGGAAGATGCCATGTTCTACAACAACCGGCTGCGTATGCTGGAAATCGCACGCAAGTTTCCGGCTATCGTAAAATCCTACCAGGATCAAAGTAACAAAAAAAGCAAACGGATGATGTGGGCTTTTGCTTCAATTTGCGTTTTGTCGGTCGGACTGATTATTTCTCTACTCTTTATCCGGAGACAAATGCAACAAATTCGTCAACGAAGAAAATCTATATCCGAAATGAATAAAGAGCTGGTTCATTTGAACCAGGAACTGCTACACACGAACTATTCCCGCGAAAAATATATCAGCCTGTTTCTGGATCTTTGTGCTGCTTACATTGAAAAGCTCAATAAGTTTCAGGATGTTGTCCGTCGCAAAGTCAAAGCCAAACAAATCGATGACTTGCTGAAGATCGCCAATTCATCTAAATTACCAGAATCGGATGCCAAACATTTTTTTGTAAATTTTGATACGGCTTTTCTTGCCTTATATCCTAATTTTATCAAAGAATTCAACGATTTGTTACGTGAAGGTGAGGAAATCAAGCTCAAAAGCGGTGAACTTCTCAATACAGAGCTCAGAATATTTGCCCTGATCCGAATTGGTGTCAAAGACAGCTCACGCATAGCAACACTCCTGTTCTATTCCCCACAGACCATCTATAATTATCGTACTGCCGTTAAAAACAAGGCTCGCGACCGGGATCATTTTGAAGAACAAGTACACAATCTTTGTCCAACAATAGAAAGTAAAGACGAACAAATCACCCGAAATTAATTTTTTTTGTCTGAATAAAATCTGGCATCACCCTGTTTTTCGTTATCTTTGTTTTCAGTTAATGATTTATTGAAACAAGATCATGGAAAAAACACCTTATATTCTGTTTCTGTTCCTCTTTCTCTGGGCTTGCAGCAATAACAATGACATCAACACCAGAAAAGAACAAGAAACTGATATCATTCAGGATCAGACAGAACAATTGTTTCTTTACACAGGAACCTATAAAGGAACCATTCCGGCGGCAGATTGTCCGGGAATTGACGTCACGTTGACCGTGAACAAAGACAATACGTTCCAAAGCAAATTTGTCTACCAGGAACGCAATGTAACATTTGAAGATCAAGGATTATATACTGTGAACGACAGCATCCTGACAATGATCGGAGAAAACGCCGATACGACTTTTTACAAAGCTACAGGTAAAAGTCTGATAATACTGGACCAGAATCAACAAGAGATTCCTGACGATCTTGGAAAATTATATATACTCAACAAACAACAAAAATAAAAACATCATGATCAGATTAAATGTATTTATCCAGGTTGAAGCAAGCAAAAAAGAAAAAATGCTTCAAATAGCCAATGATTTAGTTGCAGCATCGCAGAAAGATGCAGGATGCATTGCTTATGATTTGTTCGCAAGTACGACACGTCCAGACGTCTTTATGATCTGTGAAACGTGGAGCGACGAAACCGTTCTGGCAGCTCACGAACAATCAGAGCACTTCCAGAAACTCGTCCCTCAAATTCAGGAACTGGCAAGTATGAAACTTGAGAAATTCACATTCTAAGCCAATTGCGCTTTCCGATATAATGAACGCCCTCGCTTTTATAAGAAATGCGAGGGCGTTCATTGTGTGTATTCAATCAAGCCAACCGCAATTCATGCAAACAGGCCTCAACTTCGTCGCTGCTTCCTAAATGTTTCCCCAAATCGTCCGACAATTTAATACATTCACGCCATTGCTGATGGGCATTCATCTTGCAACGGGTTAATTTCATGACAATATTGGCTGGTTTGTATCCGGTATCGTTGGTCAGGTTCGTACCGATACCAAACGAACAACGAATGCGCCCTTCACAATATTGATATAGTTCAAGAGCTTTTGGAAAATCCAATGCGTTGCTAAAAATGATTGTTTTTGTTGTCGGATCGACACCTAACTCGCGATAGCGTGCAATCAACTGATCGACAAAAGCAAACTCATCGCCAGAGTCACAACGTACCCCATCAAATAGTTTCGCCTGCTTCCGACTAAAGTTAGTCAGGAAAGATTCAGACGTATATGTATCAGACAAGGCTGTACCTAAATCACCGTCGTAAACATTGACCCAGTTTTCCAATGCCATATAATTCGCATGCTTATAGCCAAACTGAGCTCCATGAAACATAAACCATTCATGTGGATGGGTTCCCATAGGCCGCATATTGTACTTCATAGCCAAATAACAGTTAGAAGTCCCTGTACAATAACGGGCATCCTGTTTCAACCGTTTGATAACAGCTTCATGCACTTGTTTGGAAAAACGGCGGCGCGTACCAAACTCGGAAAAAGGCATCCCATGCGTATTTGACAGCTCTATTTTAGGCAACAAACGTTGAATGACCTGTTCCAAATTCACTTCATGGCGTTCGAACTTGTTCTTTACTTCAGAAACAATGGCCAACAAGGGAACTTCATAGAGCGTCACTTTATACATATAATCCGTTACTTCCATATGCAAACAACGGTCCTCGTCCAGCGAAATCTTTATTTTCGACGGTTCAAACCGAAATGAAGACAACCACTCCCAATAAACAGGCGGCATAAACCGGCAATGATGCATCATAAAATCCTTTTCTTCGCTTGTCAGCTGAACTTCGCTTAACTTATCCACCTCGTGGCGAACTGTTTCCAGAAACTCTTCAGAATAAACCGTATGTTCACGATCATTAAAAGAAAAAGTACCCAATGCATAAGGAAACAACTTGATATAAGCATAAGAAGTCGTAAACTTATATAAATCTGTATCCAGAATATTTGTTATGATCATAATGGTTCATTAAATTATATGATGGGTAAAGATAAAATATATTCCCGACATTTTATTCTTTTCTATCCGTTTTTTACTCGAAAAATATTTCCAGCTTGCCTTTGGAAATATTTTTCGAAAAAAATCATTTTTCCTATTTTTCTTATAAAAAAGAATTTATATGGAATAATTTGTTATATTTGAAAAATTTTAGATTGCAATAATTAAAATACGGTCATTGATCACCGTTTTATAAATCAAAGAGAAAATATGAAAAAGCTTATTTGTATTTGTTTATTTATTTGGGGGATAAGCAGTTGCCTGACCGCACAAGTATTTACCATAACCGGTCGTATCATCGACGACCGTACCAGACAACCTATAGAAGATGCCTATGTCAGCGTAGACGGAAAATCCGGTCTGAAAACCATCACAGATTCCATCGGAAATTTTTCTTTAAGGGATGTTCCAGGCGGCATACATCGGTTGGTTGTCAGCTGTATCGGCTATCAGACATACACGACCTCCGATTACGAGATTTCTGCCACAACACCCAAGATCACGATCACGCTGACGGAAGACCAACAGATGCTTCAAAGCATTACAGTGCGGCCAAATGCTTTTCAGAAAACCGTAGAAAGTCCGGTAAGCATGCAAGTCATCGGAGTCCGGGAAATAGAAAAAAGTCCGGGTGGAAATCGGGATGTATCCCGTATTGTACGTAATTATCCGGGCGTAGCCTATTCTCCGGCTAATTATCGCAATGATCTGATTGTACGAGGTGGTGGGCCCGGAGAAAATAAATTTTATATGGATGGGATCGAGATTCCCAACATCAATCATTTTGCAACACAGGGTGCTTCTGGTGGCCCTGTCGGCATAGTCAATGCAGATCTCGTCCGTGAGATCAAATTCTATACGGGAGCATTTCCCGTCAACCGTGGAGGCGCCATGAGTTCTGTCCTCGACTTCCGTCTTCGGGATGGTAATGCAGAAAAACAAACATTCAAAACAACTTTAGGCGCTTCTGAATTTTCCTTAAGCGGAAGCGGTCATTTCAATAAAAGAACCACTTATCTGTTTTCCGTACGCCAGTCTTATCTGCAATTGTTATTCCAAGTGCTCGGCCTGCCCTTGCTGCCGAATTTCACAGACGGACAGTTTAAAATCCAATCAACACTGAAAAATAACGATGAACTTATGATCATGGGAATCACTGGAGTGGACCGGATGAAACTGAATACGGAACTCGAAGGCGATTATGCAGACTATCTGCTCAGCTATCTTCCGATTATCCTACAAGAAACGTTCACAACAGGACTGTCCTACCGACATTTTTCCGGAAACCACACACAGACATATATCCTCAGCCACAGCTATCTAAACAACAGATACAAAAAGTATAAAAACAACGATGAATCATTACCGGAAAATAAAACATTAGACACTAAAGCTGTAGAACAAAAGACAACAATCAGAGCCGAAAACACTTCGAACATCAGGCAATGGACATTTAAAGAAGGAATAGAAGGGAATAATTATCATTACTCGGACAAGGCTTTCCAACAAATATATACTTCGACCTCACAAACTGTTGACTATCAGGGAACATTAAATCTACTGGCCTGGGGAGCCTATTTTTCAGGAGAATTCAGAAGCAACGACCAGAAATTCAATTCATCAATAGGCATACGGTTCGATGGCAACAATTATTCCGCAGAAATGGCAAAATTATGGAAACAATGGTCACCACGTATCTCCGCACGCTATGCATTCAATCCCCAATGGTCTGTAAGCACCTCAATCGGTCTCTATCATCAGTTGCCACCGTTTACCGCCTTAAGCTACAAAAACAATATGGGCGAACAAGTAAACAAAAACTTAAAATACACTCAAGTGTTCCAAACCGTCCTCGGGGGAGAATGGAAACCGAATACTCACATTGCCTTATCGGTAGAAGGGTTCTACAAAAAATACAGCAATATGCCTGTATCGCTGGTCGACGGCATTCCTTTAGCCTGCAAAGGGGGAGACTATGGTATCGTCGGCAACGAACCTTTACAATCTTCTGGTAGAGGACGAGCTTATGGTGTGGAAGCACTTATCCGATGGCAAATTCCGGACCGATTAAATCTGACAGGATCGCTGACTTGGTATCGAAGTGAGTATCAGGCAAGCAGTACTTCCAAATATCTGCCTTCTGCCTGGGACAATCGGTTTATCATCAATGCCAGCGGAACCTATGATTTACCCAAGCATTGGAGTATCGGCATGAGAATCAGCTGTATCGGAGGTGCTCCTTATACTCCATATGACTTAGACAAATCGGCACTTGTTGAAGCCTGGGATGTACTCGGACGACCTTATCTGGATTATACACGCTACCATGAAGAGCGTAGTCCGGCTTTTGCCCAGGTCGACTTACGGGTAGACAAACTTTTCTATTTCCCAAAATGGAGTTTTGGCTTCTATATCGACCTGCAAAATGTTCTGAACAGTAAATTCATACAACAAGACGCATGGATCAGTACCGGAGAAATCATTAATCCTGAAGCGCCTAAGAACGAACAGCGCTATCGTCTGCGTAGCATTCCCATGGAAAGCGGCTCTTTAGTGCCAACAATAGGAATTATGGCTGAATTTTAGAACATCAGCAACAAACCATACTCAAACAAGATAAAAAAACTGCACCATGAAAGTTTCATTTCAAACTTACAAGGTGCAGTTTTTCATTTTATATAATCCGTTTTACAAACGGACTGTTAACCTTTCTTTTTCATGACAATAGCATCAATTACAGCAACCGCCGTAATATTCACAATATCACGCACGGAACTCTCGAAGTCTGTAAAATGAATCGGCTTGTTCAATCCCATCTGAATCGGACCGATCATCTCCATCTCATCACCGTTCATAGCCTGCAGAAGCTGATAACTGGCATTTGCCGAGGTCAAGTTCGGACATACCAGGGTGTTGACAATCTTACCCTTCAAACGTGTAAAGGGATATTTTTCGTCACGAAGTTTGTCATTCATCGCAAACTTCACCTGCATCTCTCCATCAATAGCCAAATCCGGATAGTGCTGCTGCATATATTCCGTAGCCTTATGGACATTCGCCGGACTACCGACATTGTCAGTACCAAAATTAGAATAAGACAACATGGCTATCACCGGTTCATGATTAAAGAAACGTACCGTATGATCCGACAAGCGGGCAATATCAATCAAAGCATCCGTGTCCGGATGACGGTTAATCAAGGTATCAGCAATAAAGAAAGTTCCTTTCTTGGAATTCAATATATGCATGGTTCCGAAATGCTTATATTCCGAACGTATGCCGATCAATTCCTTGGCAACTTTAATGGTATTGGAATATTTCGTATATAGCCCCGTAATGAATGCATCAGCCTCACCGGTCTCCACCATCATCATACCAAAATAGTTACGCTCAAACATCTTATCGTTGGCCTCTTCAAACGTATAGCCTTCACGTGCTTTCTTTTCGGTCAAGATCCGTGCATAACGTTCACGACGTTCTGCCTCACGATCGTGACGCAAATTGATGATTTCAATGCCTTCCAGACTCAATTCCAATTCATTGGCCAGTTTCTCTATACGCTCTTCATTTCCTAACAAAATAGGCTGGCAAATCCCTTCGGCCTTAGCTTCGACAGCAGCCTTCAACATATTCGGATGAATTCCTTCGGCAAACACAACACGCTGAGGATCCTGACGAGCCGTATCAATCAACTGACGGGTCAATTTGGATTCATAACCCATCAGTTCCTTCAAGTGCTGACGATATTCATCCCAGTCGCTGATTGTGCTCCGAGCCACTCCTGATTCAATAGCTGCACGGGCAACAGCCATAGACACCTCTGTAATCAAACGAGGATCAACCGGTTTCGGTATAAAATATTTCGGCCCGAAGGTTAAATTATTTACGTGATAAGCTTCATTTACTACGTCGGGAACCGGCTGCTTGGCCAAACCGGCAATGGCACGGACTGCCGCCAGCTTCATCTCTTCGTTAATAGCCGTTGCATTCGTGTCCAAAGCCCCACGGAAAATATAAGGAAAACCTATAACATTGTTAATCTGATTCGGATAATCAGAACGGCCTGTTGCCATTAAGACATCCGGACGAGAAGCCATTGCATCTTCATAGGAGATTTCAGGAACCGGATTAGCCAAAGCAAACACAATCGGTGAATCGGCCATGCTCCGTACCATATCCTGCGTCAGAACATTGCCCTTAGACAAACCTAAAAACACGTCGGCACCTTGAATAGCTTCAGCCAAAGTGTGAATATCCGTACGCGACGTTGCAAAATAACGCTTTTGTTCATTCAAATCCGTACGCTCTTTTGAAATCACACCTTTACTGTCAATCATAACAATATTTTCCAGACGAGCTCCCAAGGCAACATAAAGTTTGGTACAAGAAACCGCTGAGGCGCCAGCTCCATTAACCACAATCTTAACCTCTTCGATTTTCTTTCCTGCAACTTCCAGAGCATTCAGCAAACCAGCACTTGAAATAATAGCCGTTCCATGCTGATCATCGTGCATCACCGGAATATCCAGTTCTTCTTTCAATCGCCGTTCAATCTCAAAACACTCAGGCGCCTTAATGTCCTCCAGGTTAATACCGCCAAACGTAGGCGCAATAGCTTTAACAGCTTCAATAAACTTATCCGGATTCTTTTCGTTCACCTCTATATCAAACACATCGATACCCGCATAAATTTTAAATAACAGCCCCTTTCCTTCCATAACCGGTTTTCCGGCCAAAGCACCAATGTCTCCAAGTCCTAAAACAGCTGTTCCATTCGAAATAACTGCAACCAGATTACCTTTTGCCGTATACTTATAGGCATCGTGTGGATTCTTTGCAATCTCCAGACAAGGCTCTGCTACACCAGGAGAGTAAGCAAGCGAAAGGTCGGTCTGCGTGCTGTAAGGTTTTGTCGGCACAACTTCAATCTTTCCCGGCTTGCCCTGAGAATGATAGAGCAAAGCCATTTCCTTTGTTATTTTTGCCATAATATATTTTTGATTTGTTTATATTGCAATCATCTTTCTCTTTTAAGACGTTCCGTGCAAAGATAAGAAGTTTTTTATGTTATTCAGCACAAATGCTATCATTTTGTTGTTTCTATATCTTTTTTCACTGAGAACGATGAAAGAATGGTCCAAACTTTCACTTTTTCACGCATTAAAACGTATATTTGCAGGAAAAGTCTGAATTTCAAGAAACAGAACTAACCTTTAAAGTCTAATCCACAGTCATATGCTGATAAAAATCTATCCTGAAAATCCCAATCCCCGCGATGTCGAACGTGTCGTAAAGATACTCCGAGATGGCGGACTGATCATTTATCCTACCGATACGGTATATGCCATCGGATGTGATGCACTGAATGTCCGGGCCGTAGAACGTATCTGTAAAATCAAAGGTGTCAATCCACAAAAAAGCGACTTGTCTATTATCTGTTCTGATTTCTCCAATCTAAGCGAATACGCCCAAGTAAGTAATGCCGCCTATAAGATCATGAAACGTAATCTGCCGGGCCCATTCACCTTTATTCTGCCGACCAGTAGCAGACTTCCCAAAATCTACAAGAACAAGAAAGAAGTCGGAATCCGTGTTCCCGACAACAACATTGTCCTGACTTTAGTACGCGAACTGGGCAATCCATTACTGACCATGTCAGTTCATGACGAGGACGAGTTGATCGAATATAGTACAGATCCAGAACTGATTCATGAAAAATATGCCTCAATTGTAGAAGCTGTCATTGATGGAGGGTATGGTGCGACCACACCTTCAACTGTCATAAACTGTATCGATGATGAATTTAACATCATCCGACAAGGTAAAGGAAATCTGATCTAAAAACATCAAGTCCTGTTCTGTATTTGGGTTTCAGACAGAACAGGACTTGATTTCTATGACTGGTCGCCCTCCGACTACTATAAGTCTTCACCCAGTTTCATTTGCGCGTCGGTCATCATCCTTCGCAATGCAGCAGGATTATTTTTTGGACAAATCATCAAGACATTCCCTTCCTCAGCCACAATAAAGTCCTGCAACCCGTCAACTACGGCTATCCGCCCCTTAGGCAAACGAATAATGTTGCCACTACATTCATACAAGATGGCTTCAGTGTCCAAAAGAACATTGTTATTCGGCTTTTCTAAAGGATAATCTTCCTGCAACGCATTCCAATTTCCAAGATCTGCCCATCCGAAACGGCCAATCTGTAAATAAACATGCTCGCTACGCTCCAGAACACCATAATCCAACGAAAGATTCGGCAAAGCTGAAAAGTGCTCAGGAACACATTTGGACAAGTCTTTACTATCCAATGAAGCCGTATCCATCAGCTCCTTGACATAATCGGGCGCCACTTTACGCAGCACATTCAGTTTCGTTTTGACATTCCAAAGGAACAATCCGGTATTCCAGTAAAACTCACCACTATCCAAAAACATTTTTGCAAACTGAAGCTCCGGTTTTTCCGTAAACGACTTCACTTGTGTGAAACTTCCTTCCCGAGCATCTTCGTCACTCTGAATATAACCATAACGGGTATCCGGCCGAGTCGGCTTCACACCCACGGCAAGCAAAACATCATGTTCGCCAACAAAATCCAAACCTTTCAGAATGTCCTCACGAAATAAATCCTCATTATAGATCAACTGATCTGCCGGTGAAACCACAATACGTGCCTTTGCATTCATATGAGCAATATAAGCCGTAGCCCAAGCTGCACTTGGCAAGGTGTTTCGACGAATAGGCTCCGGTAATATTTGTCTCAAATTCACATCTGGCAGTTGCTCCGTGACAAGGTTCAAATACTGCTCATTTGTTGATATATAAATATTTTCAGCAGGTATGAATTTCACAAACCGATCGTACGTCTGCTGCAACAATGTACGTCCAACACCAAATAAATCCAAAAACTGCTTAGGCTTGTCATGTCTACTTACCGGCCATAATCTGCTTCCAATACCACCCGCTAAAATCACACAAAAATTATTTTGCTCCATATAATAAGTATTTGTGGAAAACCTTTCATTTAACGTTGCTAAGATAACCCTATTTTAGGAAATAACCACAATAAATGATTTTAAAAAGTAGAAAAATGAAAGAACCAAAGACAAAAATCTCTTAACCCCCCAAAAGAAGACAAAGCTTAAACTCCACCTAAGAAAAAAAGCCTTAAAATTTTGTCTTTTCCCAAAAAACAAATATCTTTGCAGCCGTATCTGAAAAACAGAGCACACGCCCAGATGGCGGAATAGGTAGACGCGCTGGTCTCAAACACCAGTGGGGCAACCCATCCCGGTTCGATCCCGGGTCTGGGTACTGAAGTCCTTGATAATCTCGGTTATCAAGGACTTTTTCAAATTAAACTTTAACCAAGAAACGGCATGAATACATATGTTTTACTTGCCTTAATGTTTTTAGCGTCAATAGTTGCCCAAACAATCTGGGGAAATTTCCCTGTCGATTTTTTTGCATTCCCATTAAATCTGATCTTCGGAATCCTCTGGTTATTCCTATTAGGATTTCTTTATCGGGAAAAACGTCAAACAAGCTGGATGAAACAAGCCATGTCTCTAAAAATGACTTGCCTGACTGTTAGCTTGTTCATCACAGGATGCCTGATTATCGGACTGTTTCCACAAATGTCGGCCTACGAAGCCAATCAGAAAAACAATCTGTTCGGCTCTCTTGGTTGCTACAATTTCATGTCTTCCTGGCCATTTGTTCTCCTCTTGCTCTGCCTGCTTAGCCATCTCGGCCTGATTACAATCAGACGAATGCAGCAAAACAAAATGAACAGATGGCGTTTTCTGTTGAACCATGCAGGTCTTTGGCTAACACTATTTGCCGGATTTTTCGGAGGATCCGACGAAGAAATTCTTCGCATTCCCGTATATCGAGACATTCCCAACCGGGAAGCCTATTCGGAAAATAAAGGAATTATCTTTCTCGACGAACCCTTGCAAATGCTCGATTTTCAGGCTGAATTCTATCCTAACGGCATGCCGCAACATTATCAAGCCAATATATCGGTCGCCGGACAAGATATATTTTTGGAAGTAAACCATCCTTATACGCTTCATTGGGGAGAAGATCTGTATCTTTCCGGGTACGACATGCAACATAGTGACCCACAATACTGCATTGTACAAATCGTCAAACAACCCTGGAAGTACGTTTTGCTCACAGGCATCATCATGACTTTGGCTGGGGCTTTCCTTTTGTTCGTAGAAGGCCCAAGGACCACCATTCCATCAGATAAAAAGGCAAAATCTTAATTATATCCGGATATGATACAAATCAGTTGGGATAATTTCTATATATTTGCATCCATAGCTATTGTTCTATGGATTTGCGGCGCATGTCTGGCTCTGTTCTCAAAAGAAAAGAGTAAAAGTAGCATCCTGCTAACCGTAGCCGGTACACTCGTCTTCGCGCTCTTTATCATAGGTTTCTGGCATAGCCTGCAGCGACCGCCACTACGAACCATGGGAGAAACAAGACTGTGGTACTCTTTTTTCATGAGCATCTCAGGTCTGCTCACCTACCTCAGATGGAAATACCGCTGGATTCTGTTGTTTTCCACAATAGTTTCAGCTGTTTTCGCCCTGATCAACTTGTTCAAACCGGAGATCCACGACCAATCCCTGATGCCGGCTCTGCAAAGCTTCTGGTTTGTGCCTCATGTTACGGTTTACATGTTCTCCTATTCCGTTCTGGGGTGCGCATTCATTCTGGCTTGCATAGGCCTGTTTCACCATAAGGAACAATATCTTGAGGCTGCCGACAAATTAGTCTACACCGGCACAGCATTCCTGACACTCGGGATGCTGACCGGCTCCATCTGGGCAAAAGCAGCCTGGGGCAACTACTGGAGCTGGGACCCAAAAGAAACATGGGCAGCAATAACCTGGGCAGGATATTTATTATACATCCACTTGCGCCTGAGCCCGATAAGAAAGCCACGTTTGCTGTATACCGTGCTTATTCTCTCTTTCCTGACACTGCAAATGTGTTGGTACGGAGTCAACTACCTGCCCGCTGCACAGCAAAGTGTTCATTTGTATAACCGAAAATGAAAATTACAACCATACTAAACGAATACTAATTGAGAATCTTATGAAAACAAGAACAAAAATCATTCTGGCTGTATTGATTGCAGTAGCTGTATTAGCTGTAATCTATCGGGCTGTAAATACTGCCCCACCAACAGACCTGAGTAAAAACGAACAGATGGAAACCATTATTTCCAGTGCCGGATGTATGGACTGCCACAGTGCGGATCCCAAGCTGCCATTCTATGCTAATTTCCCTATTGCGGGTAAATTAGTACAAGAAGATGTCCGACTCGGTTATCGCTCTTTTGACATGGAACCCATGCTCTCAGCAATTAAGAATGGAGAAGCAGTCAGCGAAGTAGACCTGTCAAAAGTCGAAAAAGTCATTTTAGACGGAACAATGCCTATGGCAAAATATTATCTGGTTCATTGGGGTTCCTCGATCAACAGCACGGAAAAGCAGATGATTTTAGACTGGGTGAAAGAACATCGTGCCGCATACTATCCCAACAAGCTGGCATCAGCCGAATTTGCCAATGAACCCATTCGCCCGATTGAAGACTCTGTAGCTGTTGATCTGCGCAAAGTCATTCTGGGAGACCTGCTTTACAATGATGTTCGTCTGTCTGCAGACAATACAATCTCTTGTTCAAGCTGTCATGGTCTGAACACAGGAGGCGTAGACAACAAACAATATTCTGACGGTGTAAACGGACAAAAAGGCGGCGTAAATGCTCCAACCGTTTTCAATGCTTATTATAATTTCGTACAATTCTGGGATGGTCGTGCTCACACACTTGCCGACCAGGCTGCAGGACCTCCGTTGAATCCGGTTGAAATGGCTTGTAAGTCATTCGATGAAATTTGTACCAAATTGAAAGCCGACACTCAATTTAATGAAGCTTTCACTGCAGTTTATCCCGACGGCATCACTCAGGCCAATATTACAGATGCCATTCAGGAGTTTGAGAAAACTTTATTAACCCCGAATTCACGATTCGACAAGTATTTAAAAGGCGATCAAACAGCCATGACCGAGGAAGAAATAGCCGGATATGATCTGTTCAAGCTCTACAACTGTGCCACTTGTCATGTTGGCGAAAACATGGGTGGACAATCATACGAACTGATGGGCATCAAGAAAGATTACTTTGCCGACCGGGGTACGGAACTGACCATTGAAGACAACGGGCGTTATAAAGAAACCAAAGCAGAACGTGACAGACATCGCTTCAAAGTGCCTGGATTGCGCAATATAGCTCTTACAGCACCTTATTTCCACGATGGAACCATGAAAACCATGGATGAAGCAGTTATCGCCATGGCTAAGTATGAAGTTGGCGTTGACCTGACGAATGAAGAAGTAAAAAAGATCGTTGCTTTCCTGAACACCCTTACCGGTGAATATAAAGGCAAACTTCTGACCAACGACAACGAATCAATGAAATAATTCACCTAAGGGCTGGCAGCGCAAAGCAGCCAGCCCTTACTTTCTATAAACGATCAACCCACTTAAAGACATGATTCAAAAACTATTCGATTTCAATCCGAAAACGATGACCGTACGCAAAGAAATCTTAGCCGGATTGACCACATTTCTGACCATGGCTTATATTCTGGCCGTCAATCCCAGCATACTCAGTGCAACAGGCATGGACCGAGGTGCTTTATTTACGACAACGGTTATTTCCTCGGTATTTGCAACCCTGCTCATGGCTTTCTATGCCAAACTTCCTTTTGCACTTGCACCCGGCATGGGTCTGAACGCTTTTTTTGCCTACACCGTGTGCCTGACCATGGGCTATTCCTGGCAATTCGCCTTAACAGCCGTACTGATCGAAGGTATTATCTTTATTCTGCTCACTCTTTCCGGACTTCGAGAAAAAATCGTTCAGGCACTGCCTGTTGTCATCAGGAATTCAATTGCTCCCAGCATCGGCCTTTTCATCGCTTTCAACGGACTCCAATTATCTGGAATCGTAATCTCCAACGATGCGACAATCGTTACCTTGGGCGACATATCCAGCCCACAAGTACTCCTGACTTTTATCGGTTTGCTCCTTACAGGAGTTCTTATGATTCGTAAGGTCACCGGAGCTTTGCTGATTGGTATTCTGGGAACAACCATATTGGGCATACCCTTAGGCGTTACACATTGGCAAGGCCTGTTCAGCATTCCGCCATCGCCTGCTCCAATATTCTTTCAATTCACATTGGATCAGATCTTCAGTTTAGACATGCTCATCGTAGTATTTACCTTCCTTTTCATCGATCTCTTTGATACGATCGGAACTTTAGTCGGCGTTGCCACCAAGGCTGGTATGATAGACAAGAACGGCAACATTCATCACTTGAACAGGGCCTTTCTGGCAGATGCCGTCGGAACAACCTTTGGTGCGGTCATGGGAAGCAGCACAGTAACTACATTTATGGAAAGCGCTACCGGAGTAAACGAAGGCGGACGAAGCGGTCTTACGGCATTTGTTACTGCAATCGGATTTCTGCTGGCCTTATTTTTCTCTCCGTTCTTTCTCGCTGTTCCGGCTGCAGCAACAGCTCCTGTGCTAATATTGGTCGGCCTGATGATGATGTCCACGGTTCAAACAATAGACTTTACCAATTATGCCGAAGCCATACCCGCCTTTATCTGTCTGATCATGATACCTCTGGCTTACAGCATTTCTGAGGGTATTGCCATGGGAACGATCTGTTATGTACTGATCAACTTGTTGTCCGGAAAAACAAAAAAGCTCACCTTCTCGATGATTATTCTAACCCTATTTTTCTTACTAAAATATCTCATTTAACCGGTCAAAATTAATTTGATTGATAAAAAAAGGTTTAAAAATTTGGTTCTAAAAAACAAAAGCACTACCTTTGCACACGCAATCGAAACAAAATTGCCCAGATGGCGGAATAGGTAGACGCGCTGGTCTCAAACACCAGTGGGGCAACCCATCCCGGTTCGATCCCGGGTCTGGGTACTGAATGGGAGAAAGACGAAAATCTTTCTCCTTTTTCTTTGTTATCCCCTCGCAACTCATTGGTTTGCTGAAAGATAAGGTCAAGCACTTTGTTGTAAGAGTTGGTTCGATATTTTTCTCCGTCAAATTCGATTTTATCCTCAAAGATCGAACCTATGAGCTTGATTTTAGTCTCCAAAGGTGCATCACGGATGTACTTATCTATATTGTTTATCAACAAGATAGCGTAATCTAACTTTGGTTCGATATTCCCCCGTTTGGTTAGTTCGAGAGCAGAAATACGGGTTTGAAGCTCTGACATCTCTTTTTCGTACCGTTCCAAGATACGGTTGTATCTATCAGAGTGATTTTTATCCATAATTAACAGGTCTTCCACCTCTTCAATCTGAGATTGTTTTGCGGCGACCTCCTTTTTCAACTTGTCTATCTCTGCCTGAATTTCACGCTTACTATCTCCGTGCAAATCTTTCAGCACTTCTTCATACAAATTCAGCACCTCTTCTTTAGGTTTCAATGCTCCTACATATTTGGCAAAGCCCTCGTTGACTTCTTCTGCACGTTTGCGGATATGCTTGGCATTGTGGCAGCAATTATAATAGGTATACTTTCCCCCATTGCCTCTGCTCGTAGCACCTGTTAAGGCATGACCACAGATAGGACACACAAGGAACTTTCTCAGAAACAAATCAGGATTAGTTGGCTTGCACAATTTAGGCTTTCCCTTTTTCTTTCCGTCAAGCAATTCCTGCATCTTTTGAAAAGTTTCTTCGCCTATCAATGGCTCATGCTGTCCGTCTACTAAATAGGACGGCTTTCCGTTATACTCAGGTACTTTTATCTTGCCCATATAAAAGGGATTCCTAAGCATACCCATAAACGTGCTTTCTGCAATTTGAGGGCAATACCTTCTTCTTGCATAGTCGGCACTGATAGTTCCCTTTGCAAATTCTTCAAATGCTTTCCGTATGGATTTAGCTTCTTCACTAAACTCAACATACTTTTCTATTACCATACCGTTTGCATCCACACGGTGCTTATTTTTATAACCTCGTGGAGCTTTGTTGTAACATTTGCCTTGAGATGCTGTTCCATAGATACCATCTTTAGTTGCTTTGGAACGACTAAGGTTATCGCCTTGCGCCTGACCTATATATATACCTAATAATGTCGGCCAATTGGAGTTATTGAAATCTATTTCTTCTTCGATAGCATTGGGTTCTACACCCATAGAACGTAAGTCTTGCACCACATTGGCCGCTTGTGGCAAATCTCGTGAAAAGCGATTCCAACGCAAGAAAAGCAATTTATCGACTTCTTTCTTGTGGCTCTTTATATACTTTAGTATGGACTGCATTACAGGACGTTTCTTAAACGTCTTTGCACTCTCATCTTCTTTGAAGTTCGGAAGTTCTATAATATTGCAACCCATTCGTTTGCAATACTCTCTCAATCTTTCTTCCTGTACTTCTACACTTGTACCTTTTCTTTGTTCGTCCGTACTTACACGGCAATAAATGATAACATTTGTCTGATTAGTATTTTCTTTTGTCTTCATAAAATCAATTATTTAAGTTCACCAATTCGTTTTCACTCTCTATTTGAAGTTGTGCCAACAAGTACAGATATTCCCGTATCTGCCTCACTTCCTCATTGCTATATTTCTTTTTCCCATTGTTTAGTATTTTTGTGCATGTTTCCAAAGTCAACATTGCCATTATACATAAGGTGTGCATCACTGCACTTATTTGTTTTTTGCCTCCCTACCATAGCAGCACTATAGTAGGGACTTCTGTTCGGCGGGATAAGCGTAAAACCCATTTTACTCAAATTTCTATGCTCTTAGTCTTTTCTTTCGTTTAGTTACTGATTCTCTTTCCGTCAATTTAAGGATGGATGATAATTCAATATCCCAATATGTTATGTATTTCCCCATTCTGACATCATACACTGCAAGACCTTTTCTGTGTAAGTCCACCAAGAAGTCCATAACCTTTGTAGCCAAACGGCTGATTCTTGTCCAATTAGATATAATGATAGTATTTATCTCGGGATTTGATTCCAAACTTCTTATCAAATCCTTCTTCGATTGCTCAAAATCATCATACTGGAATTTGAACACATCGTTTACATTGCAACCTGCTTCTTTAGCATATTGCTTACACATACTAAGGTTCTCGTACCGTTTCGGATTCTTCTGAGATTCCGAAATACAAATTACTGCATTGATAATTTTACTTTTCATAATATATTAAATTTTGTTTTTAAATCAATGCAAATATACTACTAAAAGACGAACATACCAAATGTGTTAAAAACACCGACTTTTGCCGATATTTAAGCGTAACTAACTGATAATCAATGATAGAAATTATTAGATGAAATTTTTATTTTATTTCATATGTAATTTCTTGTAAATTGACAAGAATTTAATGTTTTTTAATTGATATTTAATAATCGTTAGCATAGTTTGAGGCGCAATTTTCGCAAAGTGTTAACGCTCGTATGGGTTAATTTGCTTACATTTCTGAGAGAATACCCCTTCCTTATCAGCCGAATTTCCTCTGCATACTCTTCTTTCATGGCTTCATCAGACTTTCGATAACCCTGTTTCCTTCCGACAAGCCCACCATTGGCACGGAAATTCTGATACCCACTATCCATACGCTCCTTAATGGTTTTTCGCTCCATCCGTGCGACCTCAGCCAAGATAGTAATAAGAAATTGACTCATTGGATTTACTTTTCCGTCTTCCGTTAGTGTTTCAATACTATAATTTTGAATATACAGACTTATTTTCTTTTGATTGAATAACTCTATAACCTCTAAAACTTGAAGAGTATCTCTTCCTAGACGAGAAAGTTCTGTAACTACAATTTTATCTACATTATTTGCCTCTACAAATTCAACCATTCGTACTAATTCAGTACGCTCTGCATTTCGTTTTGCACCAGATATTTTTTCAGCAAAAGATGCGGCAATCTCCCATCCATTACGTTTGGCCAATCCCGTAAGTTCATTGATTTGTCTATCGTAATCCTGTATATTGGTTGAAACCCTTGCGAACAATACTACCTTCATATCTGAATTGATTTATGTGTTATTTATCTTACTGCAAAGTTAACGTTAATATCATATTTAGCCAAAAATAAACGGCCAACTAAAGTTAATCATCCATTACTTGATTGATATTTTATATCAATTTTGTACCTTTGCAGACAAAAGTATATGGAGTATGGAATACAACCTGAGTAGCAGAGTGAAAGAATTATGCCGTCAAAGAGGTATCCAACTAAAGGATTTAGCTCAAAAGATGGGTATAGCCCCTGAAAGCCTTAGTCGGGCAATCAATGGCAATCCTCAACTGTCTACCATCAAAAGCATTGCTGAAAATTTGGAGATTCCCATTTCTGAGTTATTTGCCAGTAAAGAGCAAGTTCCATTGAATGCGATTATTGTATGTAAGAATAAGACCTATACGGCTCAAAGTTTGTCTGAATTGAAACTGTATGTGAATGAGATAGAAAATGAATATACTCATCTTGAATGAAGGTATTTATGAATAAAGTCAAGCTCAAATATGACCCCAATCTTTCTATAAAAGAGAATGCTGCAATGTGTGGCGTTTCTGAATCCGCAGTTAGGAAGTATATCAGGACAAATGGAATTGACCGTAATTATGACAACAAAGTCGCCAAGAAGAGAGCCATACTTACACTGAAAGAAGAAAACCCTTCCATATCATTGGCTGAAATGGCTCATAGATTAGGATATTCTGTCAATACCATAAGGAAGTACCTTCAAATGGACTTAGGACAGTCAAAAATTGCCACTTCAAAGGTATCAACTTTTGATTTATCAAACAAAAAATTCATTATCAAAAGTGTTTCAGATGACCAAACAGAAATTCTTATGAATATACTAAGATTGTATGTTCATAAAGATACTTTTGATTGTGACTTAACATTTAGCAAAGGAGTATTCTATCAGCATATATCTATGCCTAAGTTGAAATTTGATAAGTACCCATTGAAAAAAGACGTTCTGCCTTTAGAAAAAGTAGAGGATATAAAAGATGCTTCCTTACATTCGATTGTGATAGACTTGCCTTTTATAGTAAAGGACTATAAAAGCGCACAAACCTCTATGATAGCACAACGATTCAATTACTTTTCTTCTGTAAAAGAACTATATGAGACTAATACTTCTATGATATCCTTAGCTTTTAGGAAACTGCATAAAAATGGATTCCTGATTATGAAAACTATGGATTTTGTATTCGGCAGCAGTCAACATTGGGTCGGCAATTTTGTTCAGAACACAGCGAATGAAATAGGATTTGTTTTATATGACACTTTCATTTTAGTTTCTAGAACTAAAATACTCACCACCAAGGGAGAAAAACAACATTTTGCCCGTAAGTATCACTCATACTTCTTTGTATTCCGTAAGGGGAAAAAGCATAAATAGTGAGCCGCTTCCATACCAAAGTTGGAAGTGGCAGAAAAATACGATATACTCAGGTCTCTCTTTTCTAACTATTCTTCGGCTTGCCACCATTAAATCGCCAAATGGTAACAAAGATGGCCAAGACAAAAGCTACCCACGAGAATAAAGAGATAGCAGCATCTTGAAGCCACTCTTTCTTTGTAACGTTTGATAACTGTTTGTTGTGGTCAAACTGATACTCAAACCAAACAAGATGCAAGGCTGCCGCAACTACACCAAGCAAATAAATTCCTAATATGCTCATCTGATTTTGAATTATATGTTACACAAAAAGTTGATATATATCATTTGTATATAGGTATTCTATTTCGTTTCTATAAGGATGGGGATTTTACAAACTCAGCAATTTCAGATAAGATTTTATTCAAATCTCTAAAAGACAATCTTATCTCCCCCTCTGCCAACTTTGGAACCAGCGTAGAGATAGATTCGTTAGCATACTCATCCAATTCCCATTTCAACTGTTTTATTCCTTTCTTATTTGAGCTTAACAGGGGTTGATACTCCTTGTTTGTCAACTCTTTGTGGCGTAATCTTCTTTTCAGTTCCCGATTCTCTTTGGCCAATTCTTCTTTTCTGTTTTGATGGTTTTCTTTTCTGAGGTTGTACTCTTTGTGGAAAGCTACTATTTCCTCCTTTTTCAGTTGGTAAAGAGCGAAATGCCATTCTTTTTCATACTTGTCACATTTTTCCCTTAGACTTTCATAGTTTTCCTCCCAATCTCTTAGTTGTGCATTAAGTAAATTGACTTTGGCTTGATAACGAAACTCCTTTATGCTTTCCGTATAGAACTCTCTTGTAGTTTCATTCTTCAATATATCTATGACTTCGGGCAATGTATAGGCGTGATAAAGTTCCTTCGCATCGTGATAGTCTGCCAATATACCTGTAAATTTAGGCCATAATTTTTTGAAAAATGGAACTTTCACTGTTTCTGTCTTACCATCTTCAGTAACCATTGAGCAAAGGTTTCCACCACTTAACGGCGAACCTGACAAATACCATATCAAAGACATAGCATCGGCTTTTTCATCAAACAGGACGGAATAAGGACAATTAAGCCACCATTCTATATAAACGCCTAACGTAGCCGTTGAGAATACTCCTGTATAGGCTAATCCGTTCCTGACTGTAACAGGCGTAAGCAACATCCTGCTGTCATTCAGAATCCGTTCACGATTGGCCAAGATAAGGAAGGCGTTGTCAGTAAATAGTTCCTGTAAGTTACTTTCTTCTTCGCTCGTAGGCTTGGGCTTTGCAGTTTTTTTCCTAATGCTTAAATACTCTTCTGTAGTGTCAAGCATAGGTGTTTCCTTACATAGTTCCACGATGGCATCCTGCTTAGGATAGCCTCGAATCACATTGCCGTCCTGCAACCGTATACCGTTCTCTATGATGATGTTATTCTCTTCCATATCCGTAATAATTTTAAAGGGTCATTCTGCCGTAATCGGGTATAATCACCTTATTTTTGCTACCATATCTCAAAGTCACTTGTGTTGCCTCATTATTGAGATTCCACATATCTACTGCCCATTCATAATTGCACACCAGCGACAAGGTGTGTTGTTTATGTCGTGACAAACCTTCCATATACTCCTTCAACAAGGTTTGTTGCTCAGGCGTAAGCACGTCCTTGTACTCTCCATGTAGGCAATAACGGTTCTGTTCAAAACAGACACAGGTCTCAAACCTTTCTCCTTGCGTTTCCGCATCTCGTATGTGGAAATGGGGCGTGGTTTCCTCATCATCTGTCTTTACATATATCTCGTATTCGTCATTTTCTCCGAAATATCCGATACGGGCTATATTCTCATTGTATTTGTACAACACCTTGAAGTATTCCTTTACCAATGGTACATCCTGCTCCAACCGTTTAAGAAAGCCGACAATGGCTTCATCATCCGTACATTGGAGGCTCTTATACCCGATACTCTGAAAATACTCCGTCAGACATTCCCTTATCTTGTCCCAATCGACCTTGTGGTCGTCATACGCCCTTTCACAATCGTCTAACAAGCCACATTTTAAGGAGATGGACTTCACAACGGAACTATCTTTCTCACAATCCACTCTTAGATGAAGATACATTCGTTTTAGTGTCCCCAATAGTTTCAATAGTAGGGCTTTCAATGGTGAAAGTGACCACTGAGGTAGATAGCAATCAGTCAAAGCCTTACTGATGGGATTAAGTGAAATTATATCATAATCCTCACCGCCCCAATTCATATCTTCCGTGCTTTTCTTCAGCAATACTTTCATTTCATCTACTTTTCAGAGTTGCCAGATTTTTCCTCTATAAGCCGTATTGATGTTCTCAAAACAGACGGAGAAAGGGATAGCGGCTTAATATCGTACTTATCTAATAAGTCATAGAAATGCTCTTTGACATCCCTTTCCAACATCTCTGAATGGAAGTCTAGTAAAGCTAAATTCTCCGCTTCTACTCCCTGTCTGAATGTGGCTACTTCCTCTTTCAGTTGTTGTATCTGTTGCTCATAGAGCAACCATTCATCCAGCAACTTCTTATACTTGTCATACTCGTAAAGTATACTTTGAAATTGCTCGTACAATCGGCCAAGTTCCCACTGCGCCCTGCCTTTGATGCTTTCTAGGGAATAACAGCCGCCATTATTGCGAAAATATTCCGCCTTGGATAATCCTTTGTAGGGTTTATCCATCGTAATCATATAAGTGGAGGGAAGGATAACCCTGCAAGTCCCCTCCAAGGTTATTCCCCTATACTCCTTGCTTATTTTGAAACCTTCGATTTTCATATAGCTTCCTCTTTTTCAAATGTTAGCAACTCACCAAACAGATAAATCTGTTTCTCTCTGAGCAAATTGTAATCAATCGGTGGGGTGATATTGTGCTTCAATGCTATTCTGCACATCATCAATATCTTTCCCATGTTATTTTCGCCAACAAAGAAACCTATATCCGTTATTTTACCGCACTCACGATATATTAGTGCGGTAAGGTCTTTCTTCTTCATTGCAGAGTATAGGGCGCATAGTCCTTTCTTTTTCTGTCTGCGGACTTGCCTCAACTCCTTATTCTTCGCGCCCCACACTGAAGAGGTTGCTCCATAATTGGCCGTGCTGTCCTCAATAATCACAGCATCGTCAGGTAATGAAAGGAGTAAATACCGAAAGTCCACATTACATACACATTTACGCCACACCACATAAAGCATCCATTGCAGACGGATTTCCTCCCAGTCTTGCCGTACATATTTAAGATTTTTGCGCTTGATTACTTTCTTAGCCAAGAAAGCATTCGACTCTTCCATGAGGCTGTACTGTATAGACTGTTTTGATGAAGAATCGGAAAACTCTCCACAAAGATAGGCTGCTTCACTGGTAAGAAAAATATGCCCATTCAAGGCAAATGGATAGCCTTTGCACAAATTACCAAGGCTCAGAGGTATTCCATCTCGCACATCAGTTGCCCTGCAAAAAGGCCAACAGTTCAATTTGCTTGCATCGTACATTTCGGTACGGCCAAGCACTATATCATTAAAAAGTGATTGATTGCAAGAGTTGTGGCGATTGCCACCAGTAATGTTACGGTCATCCATATTGTTTGTTTTTAATTGTTAGACAATCCGCATCATTTTACCACCGTGGCCACAATATATAAGGCTCGGTTGGTGTACATTCAAGTACTCTTGATGCTTTACGATTGCAAATATACTATTTTTAATGCGAATTATTCTCTATCTGATAAAATATTTGCCAAGCGTTGTACCTTTTTTAATATTCATATTATCCTAATATGCTATAAACTAAAAGACTAATCCAACCTAAAATTTCTATTACTATCGTAGGAACTTTGGATAATTTCTCTTTATCTTCTTGCTTTATATTAGGATTCTTTTCTTTAATTCTTTTTTTTGTTTCATCAATTAACTGCTTCGTAGTTTCAGCAGATAACTTAAGGTCTTTACTATTTAATGCATCAAGCAATGACTCTTTTCTCTGAAGCCAAGCTGAATACAAATTTGATTGTACCACGTTTTTGGCATCAAGTTCCTTTTTACTTGCCTTATGCATCCAAACGTAAAAAATAATCATACCAACAAGGGCAAAACAATGAAATGCTGTTACAGTACCTATATTATCTGAGTTTTTAACCCAATGAATAAAGAAAGATAATGTTGTAAGCACAGACCCCAAAAAGAATATAAGCCATAAAAGGGATGCAAAACAACTTATATATCCTTTATTCTCTTCTCGCTTTTTTAATGCGCTGATTTCAGCTTTCTTTATAGAATCCTCAGGTCTTTTAATCCTATCATTTTTATTTATCCCATCAATAATAAAATAAAATTTTTCATCTTTATAGGTATATCTGATTAACCAGAAAGGTAAAATTAGTTCTTTACCAATACTATTATTGTAACTATATGAATAGCTTAAATCTTCATAATCGTTTGGAATTTGACTTTTTACGGCAGAAGATACTCTACGATCCAATATTGAATTGAAATCACTTTTCCGTAATACCATACTTTCGTCATCATCGGACGATTCCACCAATATTGACTTATCTTTTTCATCTAATTCATAATTGTCAGACAAATCATAGTATGCTAAATTAGACCTCTCATCTTTTATGAATGTATATAGTTCAGTTGGTATGTCTTCTATTTTACAAGATGGAAGTACATAATTAAAACCTCTTTGTGCTATTCCATTCATAGGATATCTCTTTGTCCTTGTTTTTGTTTCATTGCCAACTTTGTATTTCTCATACACAAGTTTTATACAAGACCAAGGAGCATCAAAGTTACAATGATAAAAATATGTAGGAACAAGATATGGCGTAATTTCATCTATAGTTAATCTATCAAATGTGTCTTTGGGCAAATTATCTACATCAGATAAATGACACAAAAATGCTTTTATAGCATCATCTTGGTTGATGGTGAAGTTGACCATTCTTACCGTTGACAACTCTGTTTTGTGAGATTTCTTTTTACGCTTAGGTTTAGGCATAGGTATCTTCGCTCCACAATACTCGCAAAATCTACCTGCTGTACCTTCTGCACCACAATTCGGACAAATCGTTTTGGTATTCATAAATATATCCTGTTTATTATATCCGACTTCAAATTTTATTTGCCTGTAATCTTATCCTTTAATAATAGCATTGCTCCCTTTGCGAAGTCCTTAGCACTAAAAGTATTGTTCTCCTTATATTCTTTTTGTGCCTTAGCCTTTGTTTGATAAGAACTGATATATATTGTAACAGGCACGTTTTTGGGAACTGAAAGAATGTTTGTAGCCACATTGCACAAGAAATTTGTTGCTGCTTTTACATCGTCATCAAATGAAAGTATAATCTTCGCATACTCTTTGTCATACCTATCTATTCCATTTTCAAAGGCGTATGAAATACAGCTTTCAGTAGCAAACTTTGCAACCTTATTCAAGTCAGCTTGCCAGTCCATAACGCTTATGAAAATTTGAGGCTTGCCACTGTTTACTTTATCTTCAAACAACGGCATCCATTTATTATATTTGCTGAATATCACGTTACATATATTAAATGAATTTATTCCTAATCGTGGGTCATCGTCAGTCATACTTTCTTCATCAGCAGGGTCTAGTTTATCCAAATCCAATGTCATAAAGAAGGTCACCTCATTCTTGGGGTTTGTATTCTGTGCAGCAATAAACTCTTCAAAGTGTGATAGGATATCACCGTAATATGATATTCCATCAGGTAATTCTATTGCTGTACGGGCATCAAACAATTCATATCTTACGCCTGTCCCATTCTCTATTTCCTTTGGTTGGGTAGAATCCTGCGCTTTTTCTTTAGCTGTTTCAAAAACATCATCCTTGACCTTATCTTGGAGAAATTGTTTGCCACACATCTCACATTCCTTGGCAAGTGCTGAGATTTGATTATTGCATTGAGGACAAACCTTATTGCACAAGGCCAATATTCTCATTATATCTCCACTTAAATCGGCATTTCTACCATCCTCTAATCTTTTGGCAAGCCAAGATGTTTTTTCTGCTTTGAGAACAAATATACCTCTAAGTGTTAACGAAGAAGCATCAAAATTTAAGATAGAATCATTATATCCCATTTTAACGGCTCGCTCGTTATACTTCTGCACCATCTTTACAACTTTTTCTTTTGCGTCAAATGGTACGTTCCATTCATGGCTTTCACTTGAAATATATTCCTGTGTTTCAAAAAGCCCCATTAAGTTATCTTTGCTCATGACTATTTGATTTTCTTTGAAATTACGTTTGCAATAAATAACAATATCAGTTGGAATACAACCATAAGCATTATCACTATTATCACCCAGTTATCTGTTATTCTGTCTGGTGAAAACAGCGACAACACAAGTTCTATAAATCCCCAAATAGGATATACCACATACAAAGATGATTTGAAGCCATCTTTCAATGACAATACGCTAATCAACAACATAAAAATGCCCGACAATACGATGATTCCGCTACTGAAAAGCACATTAAGCCACTCATAGCTACTCAGCAACAAACCAAATAAGAAATTGGCAATAAGTAATGTTGCACAAGTGAATAAGATTATTCTTTTCATTTTGGTATGTTTTTATATTGTCGGTAATGGTGGAGGACATTCTTCACCAAACAAAGATTGAAAGTCATCCATATTGCAAATCTTATCCCACGCCTTCATGCCTTTTCGCCAAACCAATGTATTTGCATTGATTTCATTAACTGAATACTTTTGGCATACAGTATCAAAATCCATTGGCCCAACAGATTTGCCATTTATGCCCAAGTAATAGACTGTTGCTTTTGGCAATGGCGGAGGAACATCGTCAGAGGCTAAGCTATTGGAGAATGTCTTTGCAGCCATAGTCCCGACAGCACCACCTATGCCAACCCCTGCGCCTAATCCAAGTGCAGCATTCATTGCGCCTCCGCTTTCGTTTTCTGCTGCTGCATCCAATACATCAAAGGAACGGGAAAGCCTATAATTCTTCTCACCCATAATCTTGATTTCCGCTGCTGCATCTTTGGCATCTTTCAGATTTAAGAAACTTGGGTCATCCTCTTTTACCGTAATAGATATGATATTGAACATTTCTATGCCTATACCATATCTCATAAAGACTTCTTTCAGACATTCCTTTGCATATTCTGATAGAACTTCCACCTGAGAATTTATATTCAGCACAGACAAGCCTTCCTCTTTCAGCTTGTCATAAATGATGGTGGTCAGTTTAGATAGAATAATGCCCCTGAAATATGAAACGACCTTATCCACAGCAAAAGAAGACATATTTCCGACCAACTTTTCAAGAAATGTTCGAGGTTGCTCTATTCTGAAGCCATACTGTCCGAATGCTCTGACGGGGACAATCACATCATATTTGGGGTCTTCTATTTGCAATGGCGTTTGCGTACCCCATTTACAATCAAGCAAAGAAATTTGATTCACAAACCATACTTCTGCTTGAAATGGAGAATCACCTCCGAATGGCAAGTTTACGACCTTATCCAAAAGAGGTATATTCTCTGTTTTTATGGCGTAAGTGCCACTGCCAAACTCATCATAGAACTTGCCTCCTTTCACAAAAATAGCTGTCTGCCCTGAGTACACAACTAATTGCGACCCCAAGCGAATTTTATCAGACGGGAACTTGCTTACAAGCTCAGTGTCTGATACTTCACATTTAACTACATCAAGGATAGGCATAAGGTTTGTTATTTTTGAAGTTGCATTATATGATAGACTGGAAACCAAGGTATGAAACCCAATATCTTTCTTGGGATAATTGCAACAGCTTCATATTTCCCTTTATATTTAACAGTATGGGGTCTGATTTTTTCTGCTATACATTCTAAAATTAGGTTTCTGCTCTTTGCATCAAACAAGCCGTATTTGCCACTTTTTTTCACAGTAAAATACCTTCCTACATTATTCCAATCAAAGACATAGATATCCTCATAAGCACATGACAATATTTGTTCTCCGCTAATTGAGCAAATGCCTTTTACCCCTTTTCTTGACACGATGAAATGTCCTGAAATAGACTTTATATCAGAATATAGAGGTGGTATAACGACTTTTTGTTTTCCATCTACAATATCGATATCTCCATTATCAAATGTTCTAATATAACGACCCTTGCAAATCGCTTGGCTTTTTATGACTTTCGGAACATTCATATCTTTTCTATAGAAAGAATTATAGCATTAGCGTCTTTTCTGATTGTTCCTCTTTGTTTCAAAGCGGCTATTGCTTCGGATTCACTACCTGAATGAAGCATAATTGTTGCAGTGGCATTAGTAGAACTTGCTGAGCCGACTACACGATATTTTACTCTATAACTGTTCATAACACTTTCAGTTATGCACTTTCGGCTCAATAGGTGCGGTAAAATTTGATGTTGAGACACAATAAAAGAAGAGTGAGCCTACTTGTCCCCAATCATCCTTTGTGGTAGGCTTTAACTCGGAGTGCCCGTATAATGGATGACGGAAACGGCTCACTCCCTTGGCATTTATATGTAAGGGTACATATATGTCTACCAAGAGGGAGCGTTTCTCTGCCATTCCGATTATACGTTGAATTTCCGAGGTTCACCACAAACGGAATGAAGCCAAACGCTTCCAATACTATGTCTGCCAAAAGCCTAAAGAGGCTAATGACGCGCCAAAGATACAAAAAAAATCGCTTTATAGAGGCAGATTTTCCCGAAAATATTTGCAGCATTGATATTTTCTATTATAAGGAACAAATCATAGCGGCTTACATTCCATAGAAACAAGCAATCAAAAACAGATACTTCACGGGTATCAACTTTTGATTGCAGTCTCTTTGAGTCACTATAACCTTTTAGATTATGCTGATACATAAAAGATACTGTATCAAAGTCCGTTGAAAGATTATTTTGATACAGTTCTCATTTTGCTACAGTTAGTCAAACCAAAAGATTTCTCACCGAATTTACATAGTTGATTCCACCACTTGTACTATTCAGCATCTTTTCCCAAGTCTGACGGATTTTAGTCATTCTCTTGTCAAATCCTGAACGGGAAGCATAGAGAGGTTTCAAAGTCATCTCGATTGTTTTTATATCTCCGTGGTATGCATTCAATATCTTCTGCATAGCAAAATCATCAAAGGTGTCTGCTTGAATTTCGGGCACGTCTGAAGTGTGGCCAAATACTCGGTCGTACATAGTCAGTATGAGGTTGGCTTCTGCATTCAACACCTCATTGATATAAGTGTCTCTAAGGTTAAGGTAACTTCTAACTTTACCAATAGTTTCAAGTTTTACCTCAAACCTTGTTACACCATTGAATTGCTTTACGACCTCCCATTTGTTAGGGAGTATAGAAAGAAAGTCCTTATTCTTAGGCTTGATTATTTCTTTCTCTTTGCGATATATACGGATGCACTCTTTACACTTGGAAGATTTAACGTCTCTAATGAAGTCTATACCTTCACTATCGTAATAATCCCATTTGTAGCGTCTGTAATTCTTTACCCATAATGACAATGCGTGTAGGGTTTCGTCAGAAAGTGTTGCATGTACATCCTTGGTTACATCTGCAGAGGTGACACATCCCGTTTGCAATATACCTTCCACATCAATAAGGCAGATACCCAACTTGTTGATGTTTTCAAGGCATTGACGAATGGTGTGTTTGGATATGAGCTTGGGATAATCTTCTCCAAGTATCTTACTCGAAAACTCCAAGGTTAATGTTTGCTGTGGTTTGCTTATTGCAATGTATAAGTTGAATGGTACACTCTTATCATTCTTGGATGAGTAATATAGACCTGTTAATTCCCCATTCTTGGAATTATACGTTTGGTTGAACTGAATCTGTCGTTCTAACAGATATTTATAGTTGGCTTTTATCTTCAGCCTGTCGAATGTTAAATAACTCACTATTCATAAGAATTTCCTTTTTATTTTTCAGAAATGTACTCTACAGGCTACATTTCCCCCTTTTGATAATGTGATAATGGAGAGAGGTGGAGACCTCTCTTCTATTTATTCTCACTATCTATACTACAGGAATCGTTTCCCAATAGGCTTTGAGAGCCTTTGAGATTGCTCTTTTGTGTTGTTCTGTCTTAGCCTTTCCCTTAAGGCTTGCGCTGATTCTTTTCTTTGTTTCTTCTGACCTTTTTCTTGTAATCCTTTTCATAATCTTATACCGTTATATACATAAATATAGGTAAGATTAAAAGGATTATCAAGATTAGTAAGTTCATCTCAAATTCTGTAGAAAATTTTGAGGAATACAAAGCACTTGGAATGAAGACATACCCCTTCTCCCTATAGTAGCCATTATAAGCGGGGATACGGGGGTAGGGAGACATACATCCCCCCTACCTGCCAATATGTTACAAGTCCATCCCTTACAAAAATGCTACTGGAAGTGTCTGTCTATAAATTAGGGGTAAGTTTTACTGTACTCTTTTGGCCATTTGCCTAAGAAACAGTACCTTTGCGAAAAAGAAATCAAACCGTTGTTCTTTGACTTTTCTGTGGTGGAAATATTGGCTTTGTGGGGTCAGGAATCCAATGCCTCAACTCCCAAATTTTATCCAAATCCTCTAAGAATTGGTTCGAGAACAGAACGGTTAAGGGTACAAGATAAAAAGCTAAGCATATGACCAACAAATGCTTAGCTTTTTTCATTTAGTAAGATGTTCCCAAAATATTCCCGAATGGCACATCAAAGATACAAAGTACAGGATCAGTCATTATTCTTGGGGATTTAACAAATCAAGCAAACAGTTTTGCCACCC
>artificially_reared_2__coassemble_192_pt1 | contig 40272 bp, 29 predicted proteins | sample artificially_reared_2__metabat2_low_PE_008 | metagenome-assembled genome bin artificially_reared_2 | reverse complement strand
ATCCCCGGGTAAAGGGCAGGTTGGATACGCGTTACTCACCCGTGCGCCGGTCGCCATCTGCTGAAGCAAGCTTCAACAATGCTGCCCCTCGACTTGCATGTGTTAGGCCTGTAGCTAGCGTTCATCCTGAGCCAGGATCAAACTCTTCATTCTAAAATATCTTTTATTCTATAATTTCTGTCTAATCACGGCTCCGACTTTACTTTTTTAATTGACGGTTCGTATTTTTTACCCTGCCAGACCCTGAGATCTGACAAGCTCTTGTACTACGTTTATCTGTCTATGTAAATCTTTCAAAGAACTCTTTCTTCTTCGCTGCCGAGATTCCCGTCCACCTCTGCTTGAGGGGCGCTTGTTTCTCGTTTGCGGTTGCAAAGGTAGACACTTTTCCCGAAACTACCAAATTTATCGCAAAGTTTTTTATAAAAAAAACAAGCAGCAGACATCTACTATAACATTTAAATACTGAATTTCAGAATATTAAACAACATAATATTACTGTCATATTCTATATTCATTTTATTTCATCTCTTATCACCACATATACTCTATAATGAATGATTTCATTTTTTGAAGGCCTCCACCAATTCAAATGGAGACCTCCATAATTTAAAACAGAGGTCTCCATAAAAACAAACGAAAAGCAATGTTCTAAAAACAGATGAAAAATCCCAACGGACTAAAAAAAATGGAGGATGCGTAGCGACACATCCTCCTAAACAAATTAAAAAGAAATATTCAACTGTTATTTAATCAATACTTTTTTAACTGATTTGCCTTGCTTAACCAAATACAATCCTGAAGGCAAACCATTTAACGAGCTACCAACTTTCATGCCACTAATATTATATACGGTAACAGGCATATTGGTATCAGCTACGCCAACTTCAGATACCCCTGTACTTTCTGAATCCTGACGTTCAAAAAGATAAATCGGTTGTACCAAATCATCTGGAAGCGTTACATAAGGAGCAAGCCGCCACTCATAATTAACAACGACTTCTCCATTAACCTCACTAGAAAGATCTGTATAATCAACGCCTACGGTCGCATTGCTGGTCTTATGTTTCAAAACAAACCCTCCTAAATCATCACTATAGGGAACATCCCAATAATAATCAGTACTCTGCACTTGATCCATCCAAAAACTAAGTTCATTTGAATTCCCCTTACCATCATCTTTTCCGTCGTCTTTACCTTCATCCTTTCCATCATCAAAAGGCATATTCAAGCTCAAATAGGCTCCATCCGCAGACTGAATCAAAGTACCAGCTTCATCCGTAGTAAAAACAAACGTTGGCACATAGTCATTCTGTCCTAAAACGACCTGCATGTCATCATTCGGTTCAAAAGACTTTATGCAAGAAACCCTTCCACCACCCGGATACATCCACACAAAAGGAGGCTCTGCTGCCAACCAGCCATTATCTACCAAAATGCCAATAATATACGTTTTGCCGCTGGTAATATGATCCACCATATTATACGTAGTCGTCGTTACTACTTCTTCCGGAATACTATCCTGTTCTTGTGCATGAAGAACAATCTGACTGCCAAAACAAGCCAAAGCGACAGCCAATAATTTTTTCATTTGAGTAAAATGTTTCATAATCATTAATGTTTTTGATGTTGTCGACAGCAAAGATAATATTTTGTTTGATAAAACAAGAAAAACTTAATAAAAAAGACAAAAGAACTTTTTTATAAGATCTAAAAAGTCATATTTTACTTTTTTCTACGATAAAAATGCAAAAGTTGAATCAACCGCCTAAACTTCCGGATCGGATTTACAGATTTGCCCTCGGATACTTCATAAGCATCCAATGCTGTTACAGATTTAGTCTTTCCCAACCGAATTAACTCCTTGATTTTTCCAAAACTGAAAATACCACATGAAGCTATCGGTATCTCCACCAAAACGTCAACAGGGTATAGAATAATGGACTGCTCTGCTAATCTTTTAGCGGAAATTTCGGACATGATTTGCAGTGTCGAAAAGAAATCATATTTTCCATTATTTCTTTCAAACAAATTTTCCATTAAAGTCTCTTTCCACCCAGTAACATTTTGCCATTCTTCCTTAACGTGCTCCCAAAAAGAAAGATCCCTGTCCTCCGCCTCCTGAAGAGTTATTTCTTCCGCAGTAGCCATCAAAGGTGCTGCATACAAATTCACGGCAACAAGCAAATCTCCGGGCCTGTGAAAGATACTATCCAACGGTAAAGGATTAATAATTCCTCCATCAACAAGCCAGTAAGGGCCGTCTTCAACCGCCGTAACAACTGCGGGTATAGCCACAGAAGCCCGCATGGCATGATAAACGCTACCGGAACGAAACACTACCTGCTCTCCCGTACGCAGATCTGCAGCGACAATGGCCAACTGAACGGACAATGATTCGATATTACAATCCGGAGCAAACTGCTGCATACGTTCAATCAATTTCTGGCCTTTGATAAATCCATTTGACGAAAACGTGAAATCCAATTGTTTAAAAATGGCCTCTCCGTCATCTGTTTCCATAAAAGCAATAAACTCATTTATTTTTCCCATGGCCAGCATAGCCCCGACAATTGCTCCAATAGAACAGCCGGCTACCGCGTGAATCGTATAACCACGCCGTAGTAGCTCTTGAATAACCCCCAAATGAGCCATTCCCCGGGCACCACCACCAGACAAGACTAAAGAAACTTGTTTCTTACTCATAGAAATAGGACTGAATAATCTCGAATTTATCGTACGGTTATATGGAAACAACCTTGACGGACTTCATATTTAACCAAACACAACTCCTCCTCACGAAGATCTCTCAGCACTTCCGACAACACCCATTTTAAAGAATCATTCCGCACCGGTCGACAAAAAGAACTATCGGGATGTTGCACGGTCACATAACGATTATATGCTATATCGAATGTCGTACCAAAACGATGACAACTTTCTGCTGAAGCATTCGAATTATGCCGGCGAAGCTTGTGGACGTCCTCATCCGTACGCAAAACAGAAGTCACAATCACCAGATGTAAGGGAATATCTTTTATCGCTAAAGAATCCAAGAAGTTACGACTGATTCGTTGCAACAGTTCGCTTGCCCGGGGAACTAAATAAGGAATAGAGCGATTCATGCCCGGGTCAATGACATAATATGGATTGCTGCCAATATAAACCAATTCATGCTTACGCTGTTCGGCTTCCTTTCTGTCCCGTACAGGAGACACTCCCCATTTTCTGGCTGCAACGATATGAACATCCTGCAAGTCCGGGAAAGTTCTTCTAAAACTGGGTACGCTGTAAATTTTATGTTTTAGATCCTTACCGACAGAATCAACAAAACAGACCGATTTCTGACTCAAAGGCAACAACCCGTCAGCACCATGCCGCCACGTTCTGTTCTTTTCTGACTGTTCCGTTATCTCTTGATTTTCCAACAATTGAGCGTCAACAACCGAATCCGGCGCAACAAGCAACAGGCTATCCGTCACAGAATCCCTTCTGCGACTGTCCATAACGCCCGGACAAGCACATCTGATCAAAGCCAACACGACAACGGTAAAAGAGACCGAACCTACAAAAATATTTTTCTTAAGTCGTTTCAATTCTTTTCACTTTTAACAGGCACAAAGATAGTGAAAAGGTCGCTAAATAGAAACAGAATGATTAAATTTGCACCAAAAATCAGTAAATGATAGAAAAGCATATTGTTTTAGAAGAAGTTGATCCCGTGATTTTCTATGGTGTGAACAATGTAAACATGCAGATGATTAAAGCCCTGCATCCGAAACTTCGCATTGTGGCTCGTGGCAATATCATCAAAGTCATGGGCGACGAAGAAGAAATGTGCGCTTTTGAAGAACAGATCCTGGCCATGGAAAAACATTGCTCTCAATATAATTCTTTAAGCGAGGAAGATATTCTGAACATTGTCAAAGGCACGAAAACGATAAAAGAAGAAGGAGAAAAAGCCATTGTATACAGTATCACCGGCAAGCCGATTACGGCGAGGAGCGAAAACCAGCGGGCCTTGGTGCAGGCATACGAAAGCAACGATATGATATTTGCGACAGGCCCAGCGGGTACGGGCAAGACCTATACCAGCATCGCACTTGCCGTCCGTGCGCTTAAAAACAAAGAAATCCGAAAAATCATATTGAGCCGGCCTGCCGTTGAAGCCGGAGAAAAATTAGGATTCCTTCCGGGAGACATGAAAGAAAAAATAGATCCTTATCTGCAACCTCTTTATGATGCGTTGCAAGACATGCTCCCTGCCGCCAGGCTACAAGAAATGATCGAACAAAATATCATTCAGATTGCTCCGTTAGCTTTTATGCGCGGACGGACGCTCAACGACGCCGTTGTTATCTTAGACGAGGCACAGAACACAACGCCGGCGCAAATCAAAATGTTCCTCACCCGTATGGGATCAAATACAAAAATGATTATTACCGGCGACTGTACCCAGATAGACCTTCCTGCGACACAAAGATCTGGACTAATCGAAGCTATGCGTATCCTCAGAAACATTGAAGGTATTGCCTTTGTTGATCTGGATCAGAGAGACATCGTACGCCACAAGTTAGTCACGCGCATTGTTGACGCTTATGATCTATACGAAAAAAAGAAAAAAGAAGCATCCAAAAACCGTCAAAACGCAAAGTCTCAACAACAAGAAGAGGCGGCACCAGTATTTGCCGATCTCATGGGATTAGGAGATAATTAACTATTTTTCAATCATATTATTACAAGCATTATGAAAGCATTAACAAGAACAGACTTCAATTTTCCCGGTCAGAAAAGTGTTTATCACGGAAAAGTACGTGATGTATATAATATCAACGATGACCTGTTGGTCATGGTAGCGACAGACCGTATTTCAGCTTTTGACGTTATTCTTCCTAAAGGAATTCCTTTCAAAGGACAAATGCTGAATCAAATTGCAGCCAAGTTTCTGGATGCAACCAGCGATATTGTTCCTAACTGGAAACTGGCAACACCAGATCCCATGGTGACAGTAGGACTCAAATGTGAAGGATTCCGGGTAGAAATGATTATTCGCGGTTACCTTACTGGCTCTGCCTGGAGAGAATACAAAAATGGCTGTCGCGAACTTTGTGGCGTGAAACTTCCCGAAGGCATGAAAGAAAACCAGAAATTCCCGACTCCAATCATCACCCCAACCACAAAAGCAGAAGCCGGACACGATGAAAACATTTCCAAAGAGGAAATCATTGCACAAGGCCTGGTTAGTAAAGAAGATTACGAGTTACTGGAAAAATACACTTATGCACTTTTTGAACGCGGTAGCGAAATGGCAGCCAGCAAAGGACTTATTCTTGTAGATACAAAATACGAATTCGGAAAACGAGACGGCAAAATTTACCTGATCGATGAAATTCACACGCCTGATTCAAGCCGCTATTTTTATGCAGAAGGATATCAGGAAAAATTCGAAAAAGGCGAACCTCAGAAACAACTGTCCAAAGAATTTGTACGTCAATGGCTCATTGATCACAACTTCATGGGAAAAGAAGGCCAACAGGTTCCAGAAATGACCGATGAATATGTTAACAGCGTTTCTGAGCGTTATATGGAGCTTTATGAAGGCATTACCGGAGAAAAGTTCCAGAAAGCCGACGAGCATGACGATCTTGCAGCCCGCATTGAAAAGAACGTTACGAATTATCTGACCAGCAAATAAACCGTCCGTGTACGAACAGGAAAAAATAAAACCATATGGCACAGCAGGTCATAAGCGGGAGCAAGTGGAACAAATGTTCGACAATATTTCTTCTACTTATGACTTGCTGAACCATGCTTTATCATGGGGTATTGATAAAAGCTGGCGCAAAAAAGCCATGGATGCCCTTCGTCCGTTCCATCCTCAAAAGATACTTGACATGGCTACCGGAACTGGCGATTTTGCCATTTTAGCAGCACGAAGATTGCAACCTGCAGAGATCATCGGAGCAGATATTTCAGAAGGTATGATGAATGTTGCCCGACAAAAGGCTCAATCATTAGGCTTAGAAAAAACAATTCATTTCCAGAAGGAAGATTGCGGAAATTTATCTTTTCCGGGAAACAGCTTTGATGCCGTAACTGTAGCTTATGGCGTTCGTAATTTTGAGGACCTTGATCAGGGCCTCCGGGAAATCTATCGGGTATTAAAGTCTGGCGGCCATCTGCTGATTGTCGAATTATGCACTCCCAACCGTTTTCCCATGAAACAAGCATTTCGACTGTATTCCGGCATCATCATGCCCTTGATCGGAAGGATCATCTCCAAGGACAACAGCGCCTATTCCTATCTTCCGGCAACTATGGCCGCATTCCCTCAAGGAGAAGTTATGCAAAACATCCTTAAAAAAGCCGGATTCAGTTCGGTTTGGTTCAAAAGATTTACGTTTGGCATTTGTACCATGTATTTAGCCACTAAATAAAAGCATTATTATGGAACAATATGGATTATTGGGATATCCTCTGAAACATTCCTTCTCCAAAAACTTCTTCGCGAATAAATTTCAACGTGAACATATTGAAGCCGAATATATCAACTTTGAAATAGCGGACATCAGCAAATTTCCGGAAATTATCCACACACATCCTTTACTCAAAGGATTGAATGTGACCATACCCTACAAGGAGCGTGTCATTCCGTTTCTGAACGAATTAAGCCCCGAAGCAGAAGCAATTGGGGCTGTAAATGTCATTCAAATTACCCAAAACGACGGACAGCCTTATTTAAAAGGATTTAATGCGGATATTATCGGCTTTAAAAATTCAATTCAACCGCTTTTGCTTCCCCAACACGAACACGCTCTTATTTTAGGAACCGGCGGGGCTTCAAAAGCCGTTTACCACGGGCTACAACAATTAGGATTGCACGTATGCTATGTGTCCAGAACGCCTCGCGCCGGCATGGTCGGCTATGAAGAGCTAACGGCCGAAATGATGAATCAATATCTTGTCATCGTTAATTGTACCCCATGCGGCATGTTTCCACATACGGAAGCATGTCCTCAGATTCCATATCACCTGCTGACACCCGATCATCTGCTTTACGACTTGATCTATAATCCGGAAGAAACTTTATTTCTACAAAAAGGGAAGCAACAAGGTTGCCTGATCAAAAACGGGCTTGAGATGCTTCATCTACAGGCTGAAGCAAGCTGGGATTTCTGGCATTCATAATTTAAATCAGACGCCATGCCGCTATCAAGAAAAACGAAAAGAGCCCTCCGTATCGGTAGTTTCTCCATCATCACCCTGATCCTTATGATTATAGGATGCAGTCTATATCTGCAATGGTATTCCTTGGAAGCACAGGGCAATGCACGGGGTAAAAACACGCAGGAATCCTATGAATATATTGTCAACACCTATCCGCAAATTAAATCCTGGGCAGACAGCATGTTCCAGCACCAACTGTTGAAAGACACGTTCATTCAAACAGACGATGGCATTCAACTGCACGCTTTATATGCCTTTGCCGATACCCTGACGCCCAGGACGGCCGTCATTGTCCACGGATATACCGACAACGCCATACGCATGCTGCACATCGGCTACATGTATCATCATGATCTCAGATATAACATACTGCTTCCCGACCTGAGATTTTCGGGAAAAAGCGGAGGCGACCATCTGCAAATGGGGTGGAACGACCGTATCGATGTATTACATTGGATGGACATAGCCAATCAACTGTTTGCCACACACAGTAACTCCCCGGAAACGCAAATGGTCGTTCACGGTATTTCCATGGGAGGCGCAACCATCATGTGTGTCAGTGGCGAACCGCAAAAGTCCTATGTAAAATGCTACATCAACGACTGCGGATTTACCAGCGTCTGGGACGAATTTGCCGGCGAACTGAAAAATCAGTTCGGACTGCCGGAATTCCCTTTGTTACATGTTGCCAGTTGGCTCACCGACATCAGGTATGGGTGGAATTTCAAAGAAGCTGCCCCTATCCGGCAAATTCGGCAAAGCACCAGCCCCATGCTTTTTATTCATGGAGAAGAAGATACTTTCGTACCCACCTGGATGGGCGACTCCCTTTATCAGACAAAACCTGGCGTCAAGAGTTATTGGAAAACACCCAGAACCCAGCATGCCGCATCCTATCGGAACTATCCTCGGGAATATACGGAACAAGTTAAAAACTTCACCGAAAAATTCATGAACTGAAATAAAAGCATTATCTTGCAGGAAATTTCTCAAAACGCCAAAGACTGACATGAAACTGTTTCTTTTCTTGTTCTTTCTACTCTGCAGCATGGTAAGCTACTCTGCCGTCTATTCACCCGAGAACCTGCCGATACCTTACCTGCAGGATCGCACAAGACACGTGAGTAATCCCGATCAGATCCTTGCCCATGCTACCGTCTCTGCTCTGGATTCTATCCTGAACCATATGGAACAAGAAAAGGGCGTACAAACGCTTGTTGCTGTAGTCGAAAGTATTGCCGGAGGCGATTGTTATGAATTTGGGATCACCATAGGCAATACCTACGGAATAGGAAGTCGCGCCAATACCGGATTAGTTGTTATTCTGGCCACTAAAGACCGTTGCTACTATATCCTGACCGGCGAAGGTCTGGAAGGAACACTACCTGATGCTTTATGCCGGAGAATTGAAAATCAAAAGATGGTACCTTACCTGAAAGAAGGCCACTGGGATGCGGCGATGCTCGCTACGATACAAGCCCTGTATCAGGTAATCAGTGGCGACGAGACACTCATCAATGAATTAAAAGATCCGGAAAGCAACCATAACGACAGTCTGCATTTTATTTTTCTTTTCATTCTTATCGGTGCCCTGGCTGTCTACATGAACTATAAGAGTCAGCCACACCATACCTGTCCCAAATGCAAACACAAGCCCATGCAACTCGTCCGCAATGATAAATTCGTGCGCACCGGCTATGTACATTACATACAGACCTACCGTTGTCCCCGATGTGGACATCTTCAGGAACATCAGCATGACGAACCTATTGATCCTGGAACCGGATTTGGAGGAGCAAGCAGAAACTTCGGCGGTGGGTTCTTTGGAGGCGGATTTTTCGGTTCAGGGAGCTCCGGAAATTTCGGCGGAGGCAGTTTTGGTGGAGGCAGTTTTGGTGGCGGAGGCTCCGGAGGTAAATTCTAAAAACAAATATATTTATTCAACTATAAAAATTTTATTATGATAAGACCTAAAACTTTCAGGAACTGTCTGATTGCGCTGATCGCCTTATTGTCGTTAAACAGTTGTTCCTATAACAAAATGGTAGAAAAGGATGAAGCTGTATCAACAGCATGGAGCAATGTGGAGACCCAATATCAAAGACGTGCAGATCTGATTCCAAACTTAGTCAGTACAGTCAAAGGATATGCCCAACATGAAAAAAACACCTTGGAGGCCGTCATGGCAGCACGCAGTAAAGCAACACAAATAACTTTAGACCCCGCGCAACTCACGCCAGAAAAACTCAAGGAGTACCAACAGGCTCAAGGCGAAATCAGCAATGCCTTGGGAAAGCTGCTGGCAATAACGGAAAATTATCCGGAGTTGAAAGCCAACCAAAGTTTCTCTGAATTACAAGCTCAATTAGAAGGCACGGAAAACCGGATTACGGAAGCGCGGAAACGCTATAACGCAGCTGTCGAAGAATACAACATCCTGGTCCGTTCATTTCCCAATAATCTTTTCGCTGGCATGTTCGGATTTGAGAAAAAAAACAAATTTGAAGCAGATCCGGGAAGTTCACAGGCACCTACTGTTGAATTCTAAGACAGCACGTACGTTTGGGCATTTCGTCAGAAAACTGTAATTTTGCAAAAAAATAAATCTACAAACAAATTTTAAATATCAAAAAAGATATGAACAACCAACGTTACATGATGCGCGGTGTATCGGCAGCGAAAGAAGACGTACACAACGCCATCAAAAACATTGATAAAGGAATCTTCCCACAGGCATTCTGCAAAATCATTCCGGACATTTTAGGAGGTGATCCGGAGTATTGCAATATCATGCACGCCGATGGAGCCGGTACAAAGTCTTCTCTGGCATACATGTACTGGAAAGAAACAGGAGATCTGTCTGTTTGGAAAGGTATTGCACAAGATGCCCTCATCATGAATACGGACGACCTGCTGTGCGTTGGAGCCGTAAATAACATTCTGGTCTCCTCAACCATCGGACGAAACAAAATGCTGATTCCGGGTGAAGTCATAAGTGCCATTATCAATGGGACCGACGAATTATTGGCCGAAATGCGCAAAATGGGCATTGGTATCTATGCAACAGGTGGCGAAACTGCTGATGTAGGCGATCTCGTACGGACCATTATCGTCGACTCGACAGTCACCTGCCGGATGAAGCGTAGCGATGTCATTGACAATGCTCATATTCGTCCGGGCGACGTCATTGTCGGACTAAGCAGCTGCGGACAAGCAACCTATGAAAAAGAATACAATGGCGGTATGGGAAGCAACGGATTGACCAGCGCTCGTCATGATGTTTTTGCCAAATATCTCGCTGAAAAATATCCGGAGAGTTATGACAAAGCTGTTCCCGAAGAACTCGTTTACAGTGGAAGCTACCAACTGACCGACCCGATAGAAGGAACTTCTGTCAATGCTGGAAAATTAGTCTTGTCCCCGACACGCACTTACGCCCCGGTAATCAAAAAGGTTTTGGATGAATTGCGTCCTGAAATCCACGGTATGGTTCATTGCACCGGAGGCGCTCAGACAAAAGTACTTCACTTTGTAGGCGAAAACTGTAAGGTCATCAAAGACAATATGTTCCCTGTACCCCCATTATTCAGAATCATATCCAAAGAGAGTGGTACCGATTGGTCTGAAATGTACAAAGTGTTCAACATGGGTCACCGTATGGAAATCTATTTGTCGCCAGAACATGCCGACAAAGTCATCGAGATCAGTAAAAGTTTCCATATTGACGCACAAATCATCGGCCGCATAGAAGAAGGACCACGATCACTCACCATTAAAAGCGAATTCGGGGAATTCCACTATTAAACGCAATCACAGACAAACCCACTCAGCATCAGGATATGAAAAGAATCCTTTATGTCTTTTGTTGTATTTGCTGCATAGGCATTACTTTTTATCTGTTATGGCAACTTAAAGACTGGTTTCAGGCACATTCCCTGTTTCAGAATATCATTTATGTTATTGCCATAATGGGCTGGTGCATTATCAGCTATAAAGTCATCAATAAAAGATACGCATGGGTTCGAAAATTATTTAAATAGCATAAATGGCAGAAAACACATTATTAAATAAGTTAGAAGGATTGGTCAGCCGTTTTGAGGAAGTAGCTACGCTAATCACCGATCCTCATGTAATCAGCGACCAGAAACGCTATGTTAAGCTAACCAAGGAATATAAAGAACTGGGCGACATCATGAAAGCCCGAAAAGAATATCTGGATTGTTTGAAAAACATATCAGATGCCAAGGAAATTCTTTCTACGGAAGACGATCCCGATCTAAAAGAAATGGCACGTGAAGAATTATCGACTGCAGAAAAAAGGGTTCCGGAGATAGAAGAAGAAATCAAGCTTCTTCTGGTCCCTGCCGACCCTGAAGATGACAAAAATGTCATTATGGAAATACGCGGTGGAACGGGTGGCGATGAAGCGGCGCTCTTTGCAGGGGATCTGTTTAAGATGTATTCTAAATATTGTGAAATGAAAGGCTGGAAAATTGCAGTTTCCAGCTTCAGCGAAGGAGCTGCCGGCGGCTTCAAGGAAATTATCTTCAGCGTCACCGGTGAAAAAGTTTATGGTACATTGAAATATGAATCCGGGGTTCATCGTGTGCAACGTGTACCTGCCACTGAAACACAGGGACGCGTTCATACATCGGCTGCCACAGTAGCCGTACTTCCGGAAGCGCAGGAATTTGATGTAGAAATCAACGAAGGCGAAATCAAATGGGACACGTTCCGTTCCAGCGGCGCAGGCGGACAGAACGTCAACAAGGTCGAATCCGGTGTTCGCGCCCGATATATGTGGAAAAATCCCACAACCGGCGAAGTCGAAGAAATACTTGTTGAGTGTACTGAAACACGCGACCAACCCAAGAATAAGGAACGAGCACTGGCCCGTCTGCGTACTTTCATTTACGACAAAGAACACCAGAAATATATTGATGACATCGCAAGCCGACGCAAGACCATGGTTTCTACGGGCGACCGTTCTGCTAAAATTCGAACCTATAATTATCCCCAAAGCCGCATAACAGATCATCGGATTGGATACAACATGCAAAACCTGCCTTCATTTATGGATGGAAACATTCAGGACTGCATCGACCAGTTGATCGTAGCAGAAAACGCGGAACGAATGAAAGAAAGCGAACTCTAAACAGATAACGATATGAACAGACAAGAATTATTTGAAAACATCAAAAGGAAGAAATCTTTTCTCTGTGTTGGATTAGACACAGATATAAAGAAGATCCCGGAACATCTTCTTAAAGAAGAAGATCCGATATTTTCATTCAATAAGGCAATCATCAATGCCACAGCCCCCTACTGCATCGCTTACAAGCCCAATTTGGCTTTTTACGAAAGTATGGGTGTAAAAGGTTGGATTTCGTTCGAAAAGACCATCAAATACTTGAACGAAAACTATCCGGATCAGTTTATCATTGCTGATGCCAAACGAGGAGATATCGGCAATACCTCGGCCATGTACGCCCGCACATTTTTTGAAGAAATGTCCCTCGATGCCGTAACTGTAGCACCTTATATGGGTGAAGACAGTGTCTCCCCCTTCCTGACCTATCCCAATAAATGGGTCATTCTTTTAGCATTAACCAGCAACAAAGGATCTCATGATTTTCAGCTGACAGAGGATGCAAACGGAGAACGTCTTTTTGAAAAAGTACTCAGAACGAGCCAGCAATGGGGCAATGCAGATCAAATGATGTACGTCGTTGGTGCCACGCAAGGACGCATGTTTGAAGATATCCGGAAAATCGTTCCCGAACATTTTCTGCTCGTTCCTGGTATCGGTGCACAAGGCGGTTCCTTAGAAGAAGTTTGTCAATATGGCATGAACAAAACTTGCGGTCTGATCGTAAACAGCAGCCGCGCCATCATCTATGCGGATCACAGCGAAAATTTTGCTGCCGTTGCCGGAGAGAAAGCCTTAGAGGTACAAAAGGAAATGGAAAGAATGCTTGACGCTATGCTTTAAGAGTATACGCTCTTATGATGAAAAAATATCTGCAAAAAAATTGCAGATATTTTTTTATAAACCAGATCATAGTTAACCCTTTAAAATGAATTTATAGCGTAATTTCATGGTTAATATTGTTTTTTTTACGATATTTGCACAATTAGTATAGAACAAACGTAAGAACATGGAGTTTACAGCAAAACAAATCGCAGAATTTCTTCAGGGAACAATAGAAGGCGACCCGAACACCTCTGTACATACCTTTGCCAAAATTGAAGAAGGAATAGCCGGAGCCATTTCTTTCTTGGCTAATCCGCACTATACACATTATATATATGAAACTAAGTCCAGCATTGTTTTGGTCAATAAGGATTTAGTGCTCGAAAAGGAAGTTAAGCCCACCTTGATCCGCGTTGACAACGCCTACGAAGCTGTTGCCAAATTACTTTCCTTGTATGAAATGTCCAAGCCGAAGAAGAAAGGCATAGATCCTTTGGCTTTTATCGCTGCCAGTGCAAAAATTGGAAAGGACTGCTACATCGCGCCATTTGCTTATATTGGCGAGAATGTTCAAATCGGTGATGGAACAAGTATCCATGCTCATGCAACCATAGAGGACGGATGCCGGATCGGTACAGAATGTATCATCTATCCCAACACTTCGATTTATCATGATTGTCACATCGGTAACAGAGTTATCCTACATTCCGGCTGCGTCATCGGAGCTGATGGCTTTGGTTTCGCTCCAACTGAAAATGGTTACGAAAAGATTCCTCAGATCGGGATCGTTACCATTGAAGATGACGTCGAAATAGGAGCCAATACCTGTATCGACCGTTCCACAATGGGATCAACCTATATCCGCAAAGGGGTTAAATTAGACAACTTAGTACAAATAGCCCATAACGTAGAAGTCGGTGAAAATACCGTCATGTCAGCACAAGTAGGTGTTGCCGGTTCTACGAAAATAGGTAAATGGTGCATGTTCGGCGGACAAGTCGGCATTGCAGGGCATGCTACAATTGGCGACAAAGTTTACTCTGGTGCTCAAGCAGGTATTGCCGGCAGTATTCGTAAAGGAAATATCACCGTACAAGGTTCTCCGGCAATAGAGGCTAAAAACTTTGCACGTTCCAGTGTCGTTTACAAAAAGCTACCGGAAATATACAGTGCATTCAACCAAATGCAGAAAGATATAGAAGAATTGAAAAAACAAATCAAACAGAACGAATAAAATCTATGTTGAAGCAAAATACACTAAAGGGAAGTTTTTCTCTTTGCGGCAAAGGCTTGCATACAGGACTCCACCTGACGGTCACCTTCAATCCTGCCCAGGAAAATTACGGTTATAAAATACAACGCATAGATTTAGCGGGCATGCCGATAATTGATGCGATTGCTGAAAACGTACAGGAGACAACACGTGGAACAGTTCTGGTTAAGGACAATGCCAAATGCAGCACCGTCGAACATGCCTTGGCGGCCCTCTATGCGCTCGGTGTGGACAACTGTCTGATTCAGGTCAACGGTCCGGAGTTCCCTATTTTAGACGGAAGTTCGGAAATTTATGTTGAAAACATCAAACGTATCGGTATTGCCGAACAAAATGCACCAAAAGACTTTTATGTCATCCGTAAAAAAATCGAAGTAAAAGACGAAACGACAGGCTCCTGCATTACCATACTTCCCGACAATGAATTCAGCATCACCACCATGATTTCGTTTAAATCAAAAGTTCTGAACAGTCAGTTCGCCACTTTAGACAACATGATGGATTTTGAAAAAGAGATCGCACCAAGCCGCACATTCGTTTTTGTTCGGGAAATCGAACAGTTGTTGCAGGCTGGTTTAATTAAAGGTGGAGATCTGGACAACGCGATCGTCATCTATGAAAATGAAACGACTCAGGAAAAATTAGACCACTTGGCTGATGAGATCGGCGTAGCGCATCATGATGCCACAAAATGCGGCTATCTCAATCACAAGCCCTTAGTTTGGGAAAACGAACCGGCCCGGCACAAGTTACTCGACATCATCGGCGATATGGCTCTTATTGGTAAACCAATTAAAGGAAGAATCATTGCGACCCGTCCAGGGCACACGATCAATAACAAATTTGCCCGACTGATGCGTAAGGAAATCCGGGCGCATGAGATTCAGGCTCCTGCATATGATTGCAATCAGGAGCCCCTCATGGACATCAATCGCATTCGCCAACTGCTCCCCCATCGCTATCCGATGCAGTTGGTCGATAAGGTCATCGAACTTGGTCCTAACAGTATTGTAGCCATCAAAAACGTAACCGGAAATGAACCTTTCTTTACGGGGCATTTTCCGGAAGAGCCGGTCATGCCAGGCGTGCTTCAAATTGAAGCCATGGCTCAAGCAGGCGGACTGTTAGTGCTCAATTCTTTGGACGAACCGGAACGTTGGAGCACTTATTTCTTAAAGATCGACCAGGTTAAATTCAGGCAAAAAGTGGTCCCGGGCGATACCCTCGTATTCAAAGTAGAACTTATCACCCCCGTACGGCATGGCATCGCGACCATGCATGGCTATGCTTTTGTTGGTGAAAAAGTGGTTTCAGAAGCAACCTTTACAGCTCAGATCACAAAAAACAAATAACTATATGAGTAAGATCAGTCCACTGGCCTATATTGATCCGGAAGCAGTAATCGGCAACAACTGCGAAATCGGACCTTTCTGTTATATCGATAAAAATGTGGTCATCGGCGACAATAATACGCTGATGAACAGTGTTACGGTTTTATATGGTGCACGGATCGGCAACAACAACCGGATCTTTCCGGGTGCTGTAATCAGTGCCATTCCACAGGACCTTAAATTTAAAGGAGAAGAGACGACAGCTGAAATCGGCGATAATAACACGATCCGTGAAAACGTGACAATCAACCGGGGAACAGCAGCCAAGGGTAAAACCGTCGTTGGCAATAATAATCTGCTTATGGAGGGCATGCATGTAGCACACGATGCTCATGTTGGCAGTGGTTGCATCATCGGCAACAGTACGAAACTGGCCGGAGAAACCATTATTGATGACAACGCTATTCTGAGCGCCGGCGTATTAATGCATCAATTCTGCCGGGTGGGTAGCCACGCCATTGTCGGAGGGGGCACCCGATTCAGTCAGGACGTGCCGCCCTATATTACCTGTGCACGCGATCCGGCTGCCTATTGCGGCCTGAACCTGATCGGACTTCGCCGAAGAGGATTCAGTAGTGAAATGATCACAAACATCCATAATGCCTACCGGCTCATTTACCAGAGTCAGCTCAAATTAGACGATGCGCTGCAACGTATTCGTGAAGAAGTTCCCATGAGTGAAGAAATCAAATATATCATAGACTTTATTGAATCCTCGAAAAAAGGATTTGTACACTAACTTTAAAATACGCGTATGGTATTCCGTATAACAATGATCTCGGATGAAATTGAAGATTTTGTCCGGGAATATAAGATCGACGCAGATGCAACGTTTTACGATCTGCACCGTATCATACTCGAGTCCTGTCAGTATCTGGACCAGGAAATCACCAGCTTCTTCGTCTGCAATGAAGATTGGGAAAAAGAACAGGAAGTGGTCTTGGAAGATATGGGTACCTCTGGCGTGGATGAAGACATCTATTTGATGAAAGAAACACGTTTGGGCGATTTGTTGGAAGACGAAAAACAACGTATGATGTTTGTATTTGATCCTTTCTCCGAACGCGTATTCTTTATGGAACTTACAGAAATTATCTTTGGTGAAAAACAAGCGGAAGCTGTCTGTACCCGAGGACATGGTCATCCGCCAGTTCAGTTTCAGACAGAAACAGACGAGAACCAGACAACGGATCAACCAAAAAGGAACTTGGACATTGAAGAAGATTTCTACGGAAGCGAAGGCTTTGATGAAGAAGAATTTGACCCGGAAGGAATGGAAATAAGCGACGGGAAGCCCTATTGATTTTATGCAAAAGACAAAAAGCCTTGTTGTTCTCATCGGACCGACAGGAGTAGGAAAAACAGAACTCAGCCTTTCTTTGGCTGAGTTTTTACATACCCCGATCATCAATGCCGATTCCCGGCAAATTTATTCCGGCATGTCCATCGGTACAGCAGCGCCGACAAAGGAACAAACGCAACGAGTGCCCCACTTCTTTGTCGGCACTTTGTCTCCGGATACCTATTATAGCGCTGCACAATATGAATCGGACGTCATAGCCCTTTTGGACGAATTGTTTTCGAATCACGATCAGATACTCCTGACTGGTGGTAGCATGATGTACATTGATGCCATTTGTAAAGGTATAGACGACATACCGACCGTTGATCCAGAGACCAGAGAACTCGTCATGCAACGATATGCGGAGAACGGATTGGAACGTTTGGTTCAGGAACTCAAAATATTGGATCCTGAATATTATCAAATTGTAGACCAGAAAAACCCAAAAAGAATCATGCATGCCTTGGAAATTTGCTATATGACTGGAAGAACTTACACGTCATATCGCACGAATTCCGTTAAGAAACGTCCCTTTCAGATCATCAAGGTCGGCCTGAACCGTCCCCGTGAAGAGCTCTATGAAAGAATAAACCGACGAGTCGACATCATGATAAAAGAAGGCTTACTCGATGAAGTACGTTCGCTAATCAGTCTGAGACAATTCAACGCGCTCAACACGGTTGGTTATAAAGAATTATTTCAATATCTTGACGGAACGCTAACCTGGGAACAGGCCATTGAGAAAATCAAGCAGAACAGTCGGAACTATGCCCGAAAGCAAATAACCTGGTTCAAACGCGACCCGGATATTACTTGGTTTCACCCGGAACAAGAAAAAGAAATCATAAAATTTATTTCAGAAAAGATTATCCTATAATTTTTTCTTATCTTTGAAATCGTCACCTATTATCTATTTCTAAGATGAAAGACAACAAAAGCTTCTTCAAAACTTTCCTTTCCACTTGCTGCAAAGGCATAAAGAAATGCTATGGCGGGCCATGGTATCGGCGTGTGCTTGTATGGATAGCCACAGTCATCCTGCTTTTCCTGTTATTTTTAGGAGCGGTCGATATCAACTTTTTAAACTTATTCGGAAAATCACCGGGATTTTCCGACATTAAAAATCCGTCCACAAATGAGGCATCAGAAATCTATAGTGTAGACAGTGTCCTGATAGGTCGATTTTACAACGAAAACAGGACTCCGGTAAAATATGAGGACCTTCCCCCTCATCTCATTCATACGCTCATTGACACCGAAGATGAGCGCTACTATCAACACCATGGCATTGATGTTCAAGCCCTCTTCGCAGCAGCCAAAGACATCGCAAGCGGCCATGCGCGTGGTGCCAGTACAATCACCCAGCAATTGGCCAAAAACCTGTTTCGAGTCCGGACTCAATATTCCACAGGATTATTGGGAAAAGTACCGGGTGTCAAACTGGTCATCATGAAAATAAAAGAATGGATCGTTGCCTTGAAATTGGAATATATTTTCAGCAAGGAAGAGATTCTTACCATGTACTTCAATACGGTCGACTTTGGCAACAATTCCTTTGGAATCAAAACGGCCAGCAATACGTTTTTCGGTAAAGAGCCCAAAGACCTTACTTACGAAGAGGCGGCAACACTTATCGGCCTGCTTAAAGCTACATCTACGTATAATCCGAAAAGGAATCCACGGAACAGCACTATCCGCCGCAACGTCGTTCTGACCAATTTATACGAACACGGCCATTTGATGATCAACGGGAAAAAAGCAACAGCCCATCAACTGGATTCCATAAAAAGGATTCCCATGAAGACTTATACCCGACCTGCCGGAAGTAATCATTTCGGCCCAGCCCCATACTTCACCGAAAATTTGGAGGAATATATCGACATGCTCTGCGATATGGATCTGATTGAAGGATGCGATTCAAACAATCATCTTGATCTTTATGCCGACGGACTGAAAATCTACACCACCCTCGACACACGCATACAAGCATACGCCGAAGAAGCTGTCCACACTCAGATGCAGAAGATACAAACAAACTTTGATCGGCATTGGGGTAGTACACCACCATGGCAGGACGAGCATCACCAGGAGTTGCCTAATTTTGTCGAAAACTTAGCGAAACGGACCAGTGCCTACAAATATTATGAAAATAAATACCCCAACCAGCCCGATTCCATATTCTATTACCTAAATCAGCCTCACCGGGTAAAAGTGTTCAGCTACGATGGGGAAAAAGAACTCGAACTAAGCACTATGGACTCCATTCGCTACATGACCCGGTTCATGCATTGCGGCTTTGTTGCCATTGAACCGCAATCGGGTGCAGTCAAAGCCTGGGTCGGGGATATTGATTTTGGCTCATGGCAATACGACAAAGTCACCGCCATGCGCCAGCCCGGATCAACATTCAAGCTCTTCGTCTACACTGAAGCAATGAATCAGGGACTGACCCCTTGTGACGAACGTCTGGATGAATGGAAACAATATCCGGATACCATAAACGGTAAACCGACGTATTGGACGCCATATAATGCTAACGGCACATTTTCCGGTGCTTATATTCCCCTGAAGTCTGCTTTTGCCCAAAGCATCAACAGTATTGCCGTCAAGTTAGGATATGAAGTGGGAATACACAACGTAGCACGTACCGCACACGCCATGGGCATTCAATCCCCTCTGCATGAAACACCTGCTTTAAGTCTCGGCGCCTCCGATGTCAATCTGTTGGAACTGACCAACAGCTATTGTACGGTAATCAATGATGGAAAGACTCATATGCCGTTATTGATTGACTGTATTAAAGACCGGAATGGAACGGTCATCTACAAGGCCGAAACAAGAGATACGCAGGCCATTCCCTACCGCTCGGCATATTTCATGCAATACTTACTCAGGTCGGGAATGACAGAAAGGGGTGCAACAACAGCAGCCCTGTGGAGTTACATTCATCCGGTGGCCAACCTTGCGGAATTCGGTGGAAAAACCGGAACATCCAATAATCATTCCGATGCCTGGTTTGTGGGTGTAACACCGAACTTGGTGGTTGGTGCCTGGGTCGGCGGAGAATATCGCAGCATCCATTTCCGTACCGGACTGCTTGGACAGGGAAGCCGAACCGCACTGCCGATATGCGGTACCTTTTTACAAAGTGTTCTTAAAGATGAAAAATTCTCCAAATACCGGGCAAAATTTCCAGAGGCCAAAGAACAATTCGATTCCGACTGCTTCAATTGCAGCAGTTATTACCATCAAGAAGTGGATACACTGGCAATAAATGACTCCACCATGGTGGATCAGCAAGCAGCGTCTGCTACAGATTCAACAGCCATCACCAACCTGCCGTAGAAGAATAAAAATCATCAAACACCGACAATAATAAACTCTTCTGATTCCTGATTGAACAATCATACGCACATTGAAAAAGTCAACAGGAACCAGAAGAGTAGTCTTTTCCCAACAACATACCATCCAGAAGGGAATGAATCATCATGGAAAATTCCCAGAAATTAATCAAGTCCGATCTGTATACCCAATTTAGCCACAAAAAGATTGAACATCCCCAAAACAGTTCAGCATAATCTGAAATGTTCAATCTTTTCACCAAGAGAACGATCATGACTCACCAACGAATTTAGTAATTATTTTTTTGATTAGCGCACACAAAAATTAAATTAAAGGATAAAAACATTTATAAGTGTACTTTTACCCTCCAATAAAAGGATACGATTTAACGTTCTAAGGAGTCACAATGTTAAATAATGCTATCAAACTGATATATTAATAGGTAAAAATGAGCCTAAACAATATAAACAATTAAATTTGTGGATGAGAATGTAGAATTTGCATCAGAATAAACAACAAAATAATTAATAAATTTTCAATTTTAAAGTGTATGAAAGACCGTTTGAGAAAAATCAGCAAAAAGGCGACCTATGCGTTTTGCCTGCTTGCAGCTTGTGGCCTGTCTTACTCTTGTGCCGATGAATACAAGTTGGACGACGAAGCTCCAACCTGGCTCGGTTCGAGTATTTATGGCTACTTGAAAGAACAAGGGAACTACACCAACTTCGTCAAGATGATTGATGAGTTGGGATTGGAGGAAGTATTATCCACGACTGGTAGTAAAACCATGTTCGTGGCCAATGATGAAGCCTTCGAGAAATTCTACAAAAGCAATGTCAATACGGACGAAGACTATGCTTGGCACAACGCGACAAGCTATGATAAACTGACTTTGGCCCAAAAGAAGATTCTGGTCCATGCAGCCATGCTCAACAACGCTTATCTTCTGGAAATGCTTCCCCGATCTACCGGTAATCCCCCGACCAAAGGTGCCAACATGCGTAAGGAAACATCGATTGAACTGACGGACTCCGTGACCTATTTCAAGACATCAGACCTACCCCAGTCAGATGATACAACTTCTACCGACTATTGGAAGAATTATCGCGAAAAGGGTGGTATGTATATGGTAACAGACAATTCTGTTCCAATGATGGTTTATTTTATTAGTGAGCAGATGAGTAAAGCAGGCATCACTAATGAAGACTTCAAAATTCTTACCGGTAAGGATAGAACTTCCAGCGATGCACACATTTATTTTAACAAAGTGCTCCAACAAGATATCACCTGTCAGAATGGTTACATCAACGTTTTGGACAGCGTCCTGATTCCCCCCGGAAATATGGCAGAAGTAATCCGGACCAACGGTCAGACAGATATTTTCAGCCATTTGCTGGACCGTTTCAGCGCTCCTTTTTATAACGCCCAGGTGACCGAGAACTACAAAGTTCTTCATAAAGACTTCACAGACTCTATATTTGTAAAAAAATATTTTTCAGAAAGAACCAACAATGTAACAGCTGCTACGGGATTCGACCGGGATTATTCTTCCGACAATGCCCTTTCTGTTGGTCCGGACAATGCTTCACCATCATCGCTCATGGGTGTACTGAAATTCGATCCGGGATGGAATCAATATTACAGCAGTTCTACCGGAGCAACAGCAGCCAGCGACATGGCTGCCATATTTGTCCCCAGCGACGATGTCTTTAAAGCCTACTTCTTGCCGGGCGGTGACGGAAGCGATTTGATCGACACTTACGGCGACCTGCCGAACACCGAAGAGAATCTGTATCACAACATTGATATGATCCCGTTGAATACTATCAACTCATTCATCAATAACTTGATGCAGCGTTCTTTCACCAATAGTGTACCGAGTAAGTTTGGCCAGATTCTGGACCAGGCCAATGATAACTTATTCCAGAATCCGGAAGAAGCCATCAACAATATTAAAGAAGTAAAAATTGCCAATAATGGTGTAGTCTATATTATGAATGAAGTTTATCCTCCTGTAGATTACGCTTCTGTAGCTTCTCCTGCCTTTATCAGCAAGGACAACTTAGTCATGAAGTTTGCCATTTATAATGGTTCCGGCATGGACGGTAAGGATAATTTAATGAACATTCATTATTATGCTTACTTGCGAGCTATGGGCTCTAAATTTACGCTGCTATTACCCAGTGATAAAGCCCTGCAATATTATGTTGACCCTCTATCAGTAAACACAACAAAGAAAAGAGTTCTGGCATTCCAATACAAGGAAACTGAAGGTCAAGCAAATCTTCCTATAACTTGTACATCGTACATCTACGATCCGTATACCGGTAAAATTGGAAATCCATGGTCTGGTGACAAGGTAAGCAATACCGAAATCATTAATCGTTTAAAAGATATCTTGGAAACACACACCATCGTTCATACTGAAACTGAACCCAATGGAGTTCAATCCGGGAATGAATACTACCTCAGTAAGAATGGTGCTCCGATTCACGTTAAGAATACTGGTGGTAGCGATAGTGAGCTGAGATTCCAGGGTGCCATGCAAGTGGAACAGGAATTAAACGGTTACTCAGAAGATGGTTCCAATCCGGGCATTTTAGAGTCCAAGGTAACCGAGCCCTATAATAAGGTAAACGGTTGGACTTATTGTCTGGAAGCCCCGATTGCGGCGGCAACCCGTTCTGTATACAACGTACTCAGCAACAATAGCAATGTAGAGGACAACCCTTATAAAATGTTTTTTGATCTCTGTTCCGGAATGTCAACCGATTTGCTGGTCAATTGTGGTATCATCAGTTCTGAGTTAGATGATGACGATAAAGAATCCGAAGCTAAGAAATACAGTGTATTTATTATAGACGGCGGTATGGACTACAATGTCTCCTTCTTCAACAACTACCGTTATACCGTATATGCGCCAACCAACGAGGCAATTCAGAAAGCAATCGACGAAAATGATCTGCCGACTTGGGAAAGCATCCAAGCGTATGTAGACGAACATATCTTAGACCCGAACTGGGAAACAAAATACAAGCCTATTGCCCATGCGCAGGCCAGCTGTTTGCTCAACTTCATCCGTGGTCACTTCCAGGACAATTCCATCTTTGCCGACAAGTTACCTATTGCTGCTACATCCTATGAGACAGCTACATTGGATGACGACGGCAAGAAGTTCGTGAGTGTTACGGTTGAATCCTCAGGAAACAATACCCTGAAAGTATACAAGGAGCGTGAAGATGGCTCAAAGATCTACGAATGCAACGTCACCGGAACGATCAACAAAATGACTCGAGACTATAATACAAATGTTGACTTCAGTACTGGTAATGTTTCATCTTTGAGCAACAGTCAGATCAATTCCTCTTCATTCGCCGTAATTCATCAGGTTGACGGCGTACTGCACTACACAGACCTGAGAGATTATGATAACTCATACGCTAAAAAATATTGGTCTGATCTCACTACAGCCAAGCAGACCGCAGCTAAATTCAGAATAAAAAATAAATAAACAATACCATGAATAAGATAAAGTATCTATTGCTATTCGCCGTCTGCTTCATCACGAGCACGGCTATGGCGCAGCAAAGACGTATCTCAGGTACCGTTGAAGATGATTTCGGCGGAATTATGATGGCCAACGTAGTTGAAATTGACGCCAACAACCGTATTGTCTCCGCAACCGTAACGGATATGAACGGAAACTTTACCATGACCATCAAAAACCCGAAGAACAAACTGAAAATTACCTACGTGGGACTTAAAGAGCACGTCGAAACGATAGGCAACAAAAGTGTCTTCAAAATAAGAATGAAAGACGATGCCCGAACTTTGGACGTTGTCGAGGTCGTTGAGAAGAAGAAAGTAGTCAGCAACGGTCTGTCCATTCCGGAGCGTGAGGTATCTGTTGCCGCACAGACGTTCAACATGGACGAAATGCAAGGTTTGTCTTTCGAATCGGTCGATGAAGCCCTTCAGGGAAAAATTGCCGGTCTGGACATTGTAGCCAATTCAGGTAACTTGGGTGCAGGAACGACCATGCGTATCCGTGGTACTTCTACCATCAATGGAAATGCCGAACCGCTGATTGTCGTAGATGGACATATTTTCGAACTGCCCGACAATGCACAAGATTTCGATTTTGAAAACTTGGACGATGAAGATCAATTCTCTTCTCTGCTGTCCATCAACCCGGAAGATATTGCCGATATTAAGGTATTAAAGGATGCCTCTGCAACAGCCATCTGGGGTTCACAAGGTGCAAACGGTGTGCTCGAAATCACGACTCGTCGTGGTAAACGCGGAAAAACACGCATTGATTTTTCTTACCGCTTTAATGGCGACTGGCAACCAAAAGGCATGAACATGCTGGATGGTGACGGATATACCATGATGCTGAAAGAAGCCTATTTCAATCCCCAGCAGAATGAAACGGCATCTAATATGCTGGAATTGGACTACAACCGGGAAATTCCCTACATCTACAATAACTACAGCAGAAACACCGACTGGGCCAAAGCCGTTAAACAATTCGGACAAGCTCATAATTACTACATTACCTTGACCGGTGGTGGTGAGAAGGCAACTTTCCGCATTTCAGCCGGATACGATAAGGAAACAGGTACTATCATCAAACAGGAATTGGACCGTTTTACAACCCGTATGGCCTTGGACTACTTTGTATCCGACCGCATCAAATTCTCATCCAACTTCTCTCTGTCGTTTACGGACAATATGAAGAACTACGATGATATTTTGGCTCGAGCTTACAAGGCAATGCCCAACATGAGCATATATGAATTTAATGACAGTCAGAATAATCCACAACTTACCGGTGAATATTTCAACATGCTGCCTTTGGCAACAACTACCGGACGCGTAGAGGGTTATACATCTGCCAATCTGAGCGACATGTACAGCAACGGAAACCCTGTTGCCATTGCCAATTTAGCCTGGAAACGGGAACAGACCTTCAACATCACACCGCAATTCTCCGTAGAATATAAGTTCTTAGGTAAGGAAAGCGATGAAACTCAGTTGAATTATACAGGAGATGTACAATTACAGGTTTACAATACCAGCACCAACGATTACTACCCGTCGACACTAACCCGCAACGAGTGGTACGATGGCGTAAACCGCGCATCCAATTATGAATACAAGAGCATGCAGATGACAACCCGTCATGACCTCGCATTCTATCCAAAATTCAACAACGAAGATCATGCTGTAAGTATATTGGCACGATTCGAAATGACTACGGGTACCAGCAACAACCAGTACATGTCTTCACGAGGTATCCCCAGCGGCCTGACGGATCCTACGGTTGACGCATACCTGACGAACAATTATACGACCCCGGGTGAATGGCGAAGCCTTTCCTACGTAGGGTCAGCACACTATTCTTACAAGTCTAAATACAGCATTACTGCAACAGTTCGTACAGATGGTCGTACGGCTTTTGGTGCCGGCCGTAAGTTTGGTACTTTCCCGGGTATTTCTGGACGTTGGAACATCAGTGACGAAGAATTCATGAAACCGACAAGAAGCTGGTTGTCCATGTTAGCTGTTCGTCCGGGTTGGGGTATTGTAGGTAATGTTGTCGGTGGCGAATACAACCAGTACAACCGCTACGTTGACGATGGCTATTATGGAGACAATCATGGAGCCATCAAACCGGAAAACCTGCGTTTAGCCACATTACGGTGGGAAAAGAACGCCCAATGGAACTTAGGTTTCAACTTAGGCTTATGGAACGACATGCTGACCTTCGCCCTGGAAATCTATGATAAGAAGACAACAGATTTGGTGGTAAACAATGTATCTATCCCATCATCTAATGGTTACAGTACATTGGCCAGCCAAAACGTAGGAACCATGCGCAACAAGGGATGGGAACTTTATGTCAACACAGGCCGCTTTGCCAAGATTGGTAAATTCTCCATGAAACTGAATGCCAACATCGCCCAAAACTTCAACACGATCGAAGCAATGGATGCCTCCGTACTGGAAAGTCTGAACAGTGAGTTCAACTATCAGAATGAGAACTATTTAGGACGTATTCAGATTGGCAATGCCTTAGGCTCCATCTATGGTTTCCGCTACAAAGGAGTCTATGCTTACGACTACGACCACAACGGCATCACCGACGAATCCAAAAATGCATATGCAGTCGGAGAATTGGATCCTAACCGTCCTGGATATTTTGCCAACGGAGATAAGATCAACACTGCAGCAGCTGCTCTCCAACGCGGTGACAACGGAACCTGCCCGATCGCCTACGATGCCAACGGTAATGTCATCACCGATTCCAAAGGAAATCCGCTTCCAATGTATTTTAACTATGGTGGCGTAAATTATCAATTCCAGGGTGGTGATGCGATCTATGAAGACATCAATCACGACGGTCAGATCAACGCATTGGATATCGTCTACTTAGGCAATTCCAACCCGAAATGTAACGGTGGTTTCGGCGTAGATCTCTACTACGGGAACTGGAGTTTAAGCGCTTCGTTCAACTTCCGTATGGGTAACCAGATCATCAACATGGCCCGCATGCAGGCTGAAGACATGTTATCCAACAACAACCAAAGCCAAGCTACCAAATGGCGCTGGAGAAAGAATGGTGACGATACAACCATACCACGTGCCATGAACTCGACTGCAGCTGGCGGTAGCACTTACAACGCGCTGGCAAGCGATAGATTCGTAGAAGACGGTGACTACTTGCGCTTCCAGTATTTGCGTCTGAGCTATAACTTCGACAGCAAAAAAATCAAGAAACTTGGTTTGAATAGTTTGCGCATGTCAGCTTCTGCCAACAACCTGTGGGTATGGACCAAATATACCGGAACAGATCCGGATATTACCGTTTCCGGTTGGGGACAAGCTGTGGATAATGCACAAACGCCACGCTCAAAATCATTTACGCTTAGTTTAAATGTAGGATTCTAATATCGAATGAAAATGAAAAAAATATATAAAATAAAACATGTTGCCATCATGGGAAGCTTGGCATTAGGAGCCACGCTCAGTTCTTGCAACGACTGGCTAACCTTGTATCCCAAGGACAAAATTGTTGAGGAGAACTTCTGGGAAGATAAAAAAGACTTGGAAAGCGTTCGCTACGAAGCCTACAAAAATATGATTTCCAGTTCGAACTTAAACAAATACCTGATCTGGGGTGAATTGCGTTCGGATAATTTCGACCGGAACACCACGGTTACTGATCAAGATTTGATGGACTTAATGAATGTCAACTTACAACCGTCCAGCAGCTATTTTGATTGGTCGGGTTTCTACGCAACAATCAACTACTGCAATAAAGTCATCCAACACGGACCGGAAATCCTGGAAAAAGATTTAAGTTTCTCAGAAGGTGACTGGGAAGCCATTCGAGCCGAAATGTATGCGCTCCGTGCACTGAATTACTTCTACCTGACCAGAACATTTGACAGCATTCCATTAGTCATGAATGCCATTAACGACGACTCTGAAGTAACGCGCCCGAAAGCCAGCTCGCAAAAGGCTGTTTTAGACACTCTGGTCAATCAGTTAGAATACATCTGTACAACCAATATGGTAGAAGATTATGGCAATTCCTCAGATAACAAGGGCTTGATCACAGACAAGGCTGTACACACCATTTTAGCTGACATTTACTTATGGCGCGCCTCTATTCAGGAACGAGCTGATAAGACAGCAGCAGATGCCGACTACAATAAATGCATTGAACACTGTGACTATGTCATCACGAAAATGGACAAGGAATATCAGGAAGAAAACAATTCTTCCCGTCCTGGACTTGGTGGAAGCACTACAGATACGGACAATCCATACCATCTCTACCAAAATAACGGTCGAGACAACGTGACGATGACAGATGGAGCCTACAACTATATTTTTGGCAATAAGAATTCCCGGGAAAGTATCTTTGAATTGCAGATGGATGGAACAAAGAACAATAACAGCATGGTAACCACATTCTATCGTGGTACGGGTGATGCAGGATCAGTTGGTTCCATTGTGGCATCCGACCAAGTAGGCAACAATTGCACAACAGCAGATGCAGCAACAGGAGGCTTGTTCTATAAGACAGACTTACGTCGGTGGGAAACTTTCTATTCTTATGAGGAAGGAAAATATTGTGTCGCCAAATACGCTGCTCAGACCATTAATCAAAAAAAGATCTCTGACAACTCAACTGCTACTGGAACGGATAAAGTTAATCCATCCTGGCGTACGTCCGCATCAGCTAACTGGATTTTTTACCGAATATCTGATGTCCTGTTGATGAAAGCAGAAGCACTATGTCGTCTGAATGGTGGTGCAGAGCAATTTGCCGAAGCCTTTGCTTTGGTAGAACAGATCTACAATCGCTCCAACCCAATAATCAACAATACAGAAGACAAACTGAACAGTGCAAATTACGAAACTCAGGAAGCATTAGAGGCACTGATTTTGCGTGAACGCCGCCGGGAATTCTACGGTGAAGGAAAACGTTGGTTTGATGTTGTGCGCTATGCACTGCGTCAGGAAAACAGCTCGGAAGCAGCTTTTGAATTGATCCAGAATAAATTCACCGGGTCACTGCTCAACATCGCAAAAAACAAATACAAACAGGGCGTTCAAGTACTTTACGCACCAATCTATGAGACGGAACTCAAAGCTAATCCGAATCTGAATCAGAATCCTATTTGGAGTCAGTCAGAAACGATTGTTAAAAACTAAAAATGAGAGCTATGTATTTATTCCAAAAGATAAAGAAAACGGGCGTATGGGGATTTATCCTCATGTACATCAGTGCGGTATCTTTCAGCAGCTGTCAGGAACACATTGATACGTCCGACTTGTACACCTTCACGGGAGAGACAGTCAGCAGTTTTCTGTCAAAAGATACCATTTACAGCAATTACTACGAATTGCTAAGTCATGTGCAGCAAAGCACGATGACCCAGTCCACCGTTGAAAGCCGACTGTCAGCACGTGGCAACTACACTTGCTTTGCACCAACCAATGCAGCAGTTAATGCTTATTTAGACACCATGATGAATGTCAAGCATAAGATCACCACAAAAGACATTACTGAATTCATTGATTCCGTAAAAAAAGGGTCTTATGTCTACGACTCCATAGCCAAAGTCATCGTCTATAACAGTATTATCGATTGCGGATCAGAAACAGCTTATGAAACCGCCGTATTCCCCAGTGACGGTACATTCGCACAACCCAATATGAACGACCGTTATCTGACAGCTTCCACCAAAACGGAAACTGGCGAGAAAATGACTTATATCATCAACGGAAATGTGACGATTACGCAGGCTGACAATGAAGTGGAGAACGGCTATGTCCATCAGGTAAACGCTGTCATCGCTCCAACGGATGCCAATGTATTCGATCTGATGCAAGGCATGGATAACATGACGTTCTTCAGCACGCTTCTCCAGCAAACAGGATGGTGCGATTCACTGACCAGATATATGGATGAAGAATACGAAGAACTTTATGCATCGAGCCTCAGCAACACTTCCATTACTATGGGCGGTTCATTAGGCTGGGCACAAAATGCCTATCTAATTCCAGAGCACCGTAAGTATGGTTTCACAGTGTTTGTAGAGACAGATGATGTATTCGACGCCGCTTTCGCTGCCGAAAATATTACGGGTGAGAATCGAATCGAGATGCTTCGCGATTATCTCCAAAAAAAATATGGAAACGACGATACCTTCCGTAACCTGACCTGGGGAACAACATCCGAGGATTTAAAAGATCCGATGAACGCAATTAATCAGTTCGTATCGTACCATTTGCTGCCAATCAGTCTGATGCCTAACCGAATTGTGCAACACTTCAACGAATTAGGTTTCGATGTGAAAGCCGCATATAATGGTATCATCCAACCGACCATTCCGGTCTTTGAATATTATGAAACCATGACGGGTAAAGGTGCACAAAGACGCCTGATGAAGATCACCGAAAGCAAGACCAGCAACGGTATTCGCATCAACCGCTATATGAAATGCAACACCGCCGACTATCAGGAAGATCCGGCTTTGACCGACGGCCCTATCGAAGGTGCTCTGATCAATACAGCCAGTGCTACGCAGGCTGAGAACACGACAGCTGCGCTGAACGGATATATTTATCCGATCGACCAAATGTTGGTTTACAACGACGAGGTTACGGATAAGGTGCTCAACGAGCGGCTTCGCTTTGACTTGGCATCCCTTATTCCGGAGTTGATCAACTTAGGTTACCGGCGCCCGATGGCAGAAATTGCAGATGGAAAAACTGTCGTTTACTTCCCTATTGAATACAAATTACAAAACTTAGAGGCTCAGGAAGGAACCAAGATTCTCTATCTCTCCGGCTACAATAACGGATGGTATGACTATCAGGGTGATGAATTTATCTTCCAGGGTACTTACGACTTCACCTTGAAACTTCCACCAGTACCGACGAGCGGAACCTATGAAATTCGTTACGGTATCAGTTCAAACAGTCTGCGAGGAATGGCTCAGGTCTATTTTGGAGAAAACAGTGGAAGCATCGTTCCGCAACCGGCAGGTATTCCGCTTGACTTAAGAGTGGATATGCGTAGCTATGGTTGGGAAGAGGATACGGATGATGATAACTACAATAATGAGGTGACCAAAAACATGCGTAATCATGACCACATGAAAGCGCCTAAATATTTTGAACCATTTAACACCGGATATAATGAATATCAAATTGGGCGTCGAATCATTGTTCGTACCCACATGGATGCCAATAAGACGTACTATCTGCGGTTAAAATCCGTACTTGACGATACGGGATCAGAAGGGTTCTTTGATTACATCGAGATTGTCCCGAGCATTGTTTACAACAACCCGACAGAATCAGAAGATGCATGGTAAATTCAAAAAAAAAAGTTATGAACAAGAAAAATATCAATTGGATCAATAAGGGTGTTCTCGGAGCAGCAATCATTGCAGGCTGCTCCGCCTGCACCGATACGGTGGCAGACCATTATGACACCAGTAATAATGTAGCGACAAAAACTCTTTGGGAACAGATCAAAGAAAATGAAACGTTGCAGGGCTTTGCCGAAATTCTGGAAAAAACACATTATTATACCTCAGAAACCCAGAAATCAACCATGACCTATAAAGACTTGCTTTCTACAAACAGTAAGTTTACGGTGTGGGCACCGGTTGACGGTAGCTATAATAAAGATTCACTCCTGACCGAGTTGGAAAATCCGAATAATGAATATGATGTGCAGCAACGCTTCATTAAGAATCATATCTGTACGTTCAGCCAGAACCTGGGCGGCACGAGTATCGACTCCCTGACCATGCTGAACACCAAGATGAATTTGTTCGATAACGGAAACGCAACACTTAAAGGTGTAAAACTGATTGAAAAGAATATCGGTGCCACAAACGGTATTCTACACACAATTGAAGGTGCCATCCCGTTCCAGGACAACATTTATGAATACATCAGCAAGTTAGACAATGTGTCCAAGATTCGCGCATACTTCGCTTTGGGTGACACAACCTATATTAACGAAAACCTCAGTACCATGGGACCGGTAGTTGACGGTAGCGTACTTATTGTCGACACGGTATGGACTACAGAAAGCCAGCTGTTCTACTATTCATTCCAGAAAAACGGAAATACCTGGTACGGCATCAATGCCAATTTGAAAAATGAAGACAGCTCGTACGCTATGGTCATACCAACGGATCAGGCTTGGGACAAAGCCTACGAACGTATCCAGCCGCTCTTCAAATACATGTCGACCACTTATGCCAATAAAATAGACAAAGACGCTGATGGAACCAGGATTAGTCCGGACTCCATGCAGACCGTCCAGACACAAATGTCCATCGTAAATAATCTGGTATTCAGCACAAATACGCAGGGCCGGTATACCATAGACGATTTCGGCAATACAGATTCCCTGTTGACTACCACACGTCGCTATATCTATGCACCGGTTTGTAACAACATTTTCGATGGCAAGCAAAAGGTAACTCTGAGTAATGGATATGCCTATGTTGTCGACAACTTCAATTATACTCCGGAAGAAAGCTACATGCCCGACATTGAAATCGAAGGCGAAAGCTACGGACAATTGTATGAAGACGGACTGAACACCCTGTCCACAATTCATGGATCAACCGTTATTATCAAAAACAGGCGAAATCCCAACATAACAGGAACGGTCAGCGAGGATTCCTATATGTACACACGCCCGAGATCTGTCAGCGATCAAACCACACTGGCCTATTTGATTCCAGATGTTTTGTCCGGCAAATATGACATCTATGCCGTTATGTTACCGAGCAACATCATGGTAGCCGATACTTCCAACATCACCGAAACTGCTGTTCCGACAAAATTCCAGGCAACCCTGCGATATTATAATAATGCTACGGCAACTTCTGAAACATCGAAAACGACCCAAACCTTGCAGAACGACATCAACAAGGTGGACACCATTCTGTTGTGGGAGGATTTTGAATTTCCGATTGCCTATAAAGGAGTAACGAACGCTTATCCAACCATAACTCTGATCACAACACCGACCCGTACAGAAATTCTGAACAAACGTTTCAGTAATGCCATGTATCTGGATAAGATTATCTTAAAAACCAAAGAAGAATAATGTTCTTGTTAACTAAAAAAAGAAGACAATGAAAAAGAATTTAAGCAACAACTTTATACAAACGGTGCTGAGAGCCAGTGTCTGCCTCTTCGTGTTATCGGGAACAAACAGCATCATGGCACAGGAAGCAACCGGTGACGATGCGAAAGCAGATTCTTCCGTAGTCCGGGCAACAAAAGAAGCGCCTAAATATAAAATGAAGGAAGTTAAGGGTAAAATCTATGATGCAGCCACCAAACAACCCATGAGCGGTGTACGCATCCAGGCACTGAACAATCCAGCCTACTCTACCTTGACAGATGAGGATGGTAGCTATACGGTTCAAGTCCCTGTTTTTGTCCATGCTCTTTATGTGGATGCACCGGACTATAACCCCATCCAGATTCCTATCAAGAAAAGCGGCAGCATGGATGGAGCCCTTTATTCGAACAAGTTTAAAGGATTCTACGAAGATGGAACGACCATTACAGCAAAAGCTGTAGCACATCCGACCCGATCAAGCGCCTTATCATTGGAAACAGAAATCCAAAATCAATTGGGAGGTGATGTTCATAGTACCAACCGTACCGGTACACCGGCTCAAGGTGCCTACATGACCATTCGCGGTATTCATTCAATCAATGCCAATGCGCAACCCCTGATTATCCTCGACGGCAATATGATCGACGGACAGGAAAATCGTACCAGCCTGCATGTAGGTTATTTTAATAGCGTATTAGCCGGTATTGATCCCGAAGACATTGAAAGCATAGAAGTGTTGAAGAACGGTACCGCCATTTATGGAGCCAAGGGTGCTAATGGCGTGATTTTCATCAATACCAAACGCGGTAAAAGCATGGCCACCAAAATCAATGTGAACATTTATGGTGGTGTTGTCTTGAAACCGGAAAGCATCCGTATGATGGATGCCGAACAGTTCCGCTCCTATTTAGGCGACCTGCTCGGTTCCGGCGGTACAACCGTTTCTTCATTAAGCAGTATCCCATTCCTTAATGAAGATCCTAATTATTTCTGGTACCCGATGTTCCATAACAATACGGACTGGTCGGAAGGCATGTACCGTACGACAATGACCCAAAACTATAAGGTCAGCGTGGAAGGTGGTGATGATGTGGCCATGTACAACTTGTCTTTAGGTTATGCACAAGCAAATTCACCGGCAAAGAACAATGATTTCAACCGATTGAACCTGCGTTTTAATTCCGACATCAAGATTGCCAAGAATCTGACAACTGCCTTAGACATCGCCTACACCCGTATGGCTTATGATGTCTTGGACAATGGCTGGGCGGAAAGCTATGAAGATCAGAACATCGCCGCACCAAACGTACTTGGTCTGGTTCAGACGCCATTTCTGAGCAAATACGGCTATTACATCGGTGAGGACGGTAAACTGCATCAGAACAAGATTTACGCCGGTAAATATGCATCAGACGCTGATTTATATTCTTCACCGAATATAGACAATCCGTTTAATTACGCCTCCAGTTTCGGAGAAAACACCGTGTTGAGTAATCCTTACTGGATCCTGGAAAACGGAGAAGGTGAAGAAAAGAACTTTGCTGAGCTGACTCAGTTCAACCTGAACGTTATGCCGAAGTGGCAGATTACCAAACAGCTTTCTATTTCTAACCGGTTCAACTATGCACTGAGCCGTAACAATGAGAAATATTACCTGCCGCTGAACGGTACATCTCCTTATACCTTGGAAAATTTAGGTGACGTAACCAGTGTTTTGAAATCACAATTCACCAAACAGACAACAATCAACAATGATTTCCGGATTAACTGGGGCAACAACTACGGCGCACACGACATCAATGTCTTCGGAGGCTGGCGGTACAACAATTACAACTACTCCTACAGCTTCCTGAAAGGTTATAACAATACAAACGACAAGATGCCTACTCTGAATTACAGCCGTCAGTTCCTCCAGTACAGCGGAACCAACGACAACTGGATCGACATGGCTTATTATGCCAATGCTGACTACAGCTACAGAAACCGCTACTTTGCACAGGCTTCCGTAGCCTTGCAGGCATCCTCACGCTTTGGTAACAACACCAAAGACGGTTTCCAGATGTTCGGAGTCAGCTGGGGCGTATTCCCATCACTGCAATTGGGTTGGTTGATCTCATCTGAATCCTGGTTCAACGCCGGCAAAGGAGTCAACTATTTAAAACTGACAGCAGGAGTCGATCAAACCGGAAATGATGATATAGACTACTATGCAGCCCGTACTTACTGGGGAGCTCAGAAATATCTGAAAGAAGCAATCGGTCTGGTGATGGAGAATGTTGAAAATCCTCAGATCCAATGGGAAACTACAACCCAGTATAATATCGGACTCGACGGAAGCTTCCTGAACAACCGTTTACAGGCCGGAATTAACCTGTTCTGGAGCAAAACAGACAATCTGTTAGTTAGGGAAAAAGTCAGCTACATGACAGGATTGGATGAATACTGGACGAACAACGGAGCCATGGAAAACAAAGGTTTTGAAGTTAAGGCCAATGTAATCTTGGTAAACAAGCCAAATTGGAAATGGCAGGTAGGTGCTTCGGTAGGTAGTTATAAGAATGAAATTACGGCCTTACCGTCAAGCGACGAAATCATCCTCAAGGATATCAACGGCAAGGAAACAGGCAGAATCAACGGATACACTTCCTCAATCTACGGTGAGGACAATGTCCTGACTGCCGTAGGACATGCAGCAGGCGTATTCTATGGCTACGAAACTAATGGCGTATTCGCCAGCGATCAGGACGCCAAATGCTATACCAATCCGACAACCGGCGAAAAGGAATATCTGAAATATCCTACGGGATTGACCAATACGGAAGATGCCTATAAGAATTTCGGAGCCGGTGATATGCATTTCGTGGACCAGAACGGCGACGGAGTGATCAATGAATCCGACAAGGTGGTAATCGGCGATCCGAATCCGGCTATCTTCGGTAATATCCAGACTTCATTATCCTACAAACGCCTGACTTTGGACGTCATCTTCAAGTACTCACTCGGCAACGATGTTTACAACTATCAGCGTTCAAAATTGGAAAGCGGCAGCAATTTCTACAACCAGACCACAGCCCTGACCAACCGATGGACACACGAAGGACAGCAAACGGATATCCCCAAGGCTTGTATCACCTTAAGCGACGACTGGAAAAACAACGAACGTTTTTCAGACCGCTGGATCGAAGACGGCTCTTATCTGAAGCTGAAGAACATCCGACTGACTTACGACATCCCGGTATCTGCAACCTGGTTGCAAGGGATTAAAATCTGGGGTGAGGCAAACGACGTATTTACTTTAACCAAATATCTGGGAACCGATCCGGAAATGTCTGCAACCAACAATATCCTCTATCAGGGTATCGACAATGGCATGCTCCCATTGACCCGCAGCTTCAATATCGGTGTTTCTATTAACTTGTAAAATCGAAAAAGACAATGAAAAATAAATCTATTATCAGCGTATTACTGCTCGGTATGGGATTGGGATGCGGTTTTACTTCATGTGAAGACATGCTTTCGACAAATTCCGACCGTAAAGTCTATATTTCTGCACAGGATACGTTATATTCCTATTGGGGCATCCAAAAATGCCTGCAGAACATTGCAGAAAGACAAGTCATTTTGGGTGAAGTTCGCGGCGACTTAGTTGCTCCGACCAGTAATATTACCGATTCGATCAATGCCATAGCCAATTTTGAAAATCCGCAGGACGGCGACTGCCGTTACCTGAAGGTGAAAGATTACTATGCCGTGATCAACAACTGTAACAATTACCTGGCTAACGCCGACACGATGGCAACAAGCACCGGCCAGAAAATCATGATCAAGGAATATGCCCAGGTATCTGCTATCCGGGCATGGACTTACCTTCAGTTAGTCAACAATTATAAGGAGGTTCCGTACTATACGGAACCCCTGACTTCACTTGAATTCGTAGACAACTTCGATTTCACACAGGAAACCAACAAACTGAACAAAGACAATATTGTTGAAAAACTGATCCCCACCATTGAAAAGTTTGTAGACACCCCCTACCCGCTGTATGGTTCATACGACAACGGTGCCGTGAGCATCCAGTCTGAACTGACCATGCTGCCGGTGCGCCTTGTCATGGGAGATATTTATCTGACAGCAGCTAAGACAGAGGCTGATTATGAAAATGCAGCAAGATGCTATTACGAATATCTGAAATCGGTCAATGGTTATCTGCCAACCAGCTACAGTTCCTTTGCCCATAAAATGACCATAACCACAGGTAACGTTACTTCTGAACGTTATACCTATGAAGCCAGCACCTCTCAGTTTAATCAGATAGCTCGCCCCGGAAGTGACAACGAAGCGATTACGGTCATTCCAAGCGCCGGAAATAAATTATACGGAAACGTGCTGACCGGTGTCTGCAATATATTTGGCTGGAGCACTACATCCCGGATTTCTACAACCAGCAGCGACGAAAACTCTACTGAAGCAGAAACCAGCACTTCCGCATCGGTAAGCGTCGGACTGAGCCCGAACACGAAAGAAGTCACTGCATCCAACCAGTATTGGACTCTGTGCAATGCGCAAAACTATAATGTTTTTGACGAGCAGCTCAACGAGCCGGAATATTATGCAGAAGCAGGCGATGCACGTCAAGGTTGTGTTATAGAATTTGGCGACTATGGTTATTTCATTACCAAACAATGTCCAAACATCAGCTTCAGCTATACCTACCCGGTTATCTACCGTAAAAGTCTGGTATGGCTCCGCTTTGCGGAAGCAATCAACCGTGCCGGATTCCCATCCTATGCTTTCGCTATTCTGAAAGACGGATTGTGCCAGGAATATCTGCCGGAATTCGCAACTGCTACTGTACAGGTTCCAGATACTTCTAAACCAATAGATGAAGAAACAGGAGAATACCCGACAAAAGACAGTACCTATACTTATTACAATACCGTTAACAAGAACTGCTATTATATTGACGAAGCAGAACGTCGGGTTGCCGACAGCAAATCTTATTTGAATTTCACAAGTGAATTTACTAATGGCAGCGGCGACGATATCGTGGTCATCGGTGTTCATTCAAGAGGCTGTAACTCAACTGAAGGATTGCACGACACCATCTATACATACAAAAAGATGGTCGCATCCAAGCTGAAACAAGTAAACAGCACAAAAGCCGATACAATTGCGGCTGTTGAAGATCTGATTGTCGACGAATTAGCTCTGGAGACGGCATTCGAAGGAAATCGCTTCACAGACCTGATTCGTATCGCCAACCACAGAGAAAACGGCGTTGCATGGTTAGCCGACAAAGTAGCCCGCCGGGGAGACAATGGCGATGCCAATGTAGACTATACGCAGACAGCCGACTACCAGACGCTTTACAACAAATTATTGGACACCAAGAACTGGTATTTTGAACTTCCTGCTTACAAATAAAGTTCAGAAACTCAAAACCCCATCACGGAGCGCATCAATCAGGATGCGCTCCGTTTTTTATGCCTGAGGGAAAAGTACGTTTTCATTAAATTTGCTACTTCCAGGCATTCTCCGTATCTTTGTCTGCAAAATTAAAGACAGCAAAACATGAAACAAAAAAAGATCATACTGACGGGCGACCGACCAACCGGACGCCTCCACATCGGCCATTACGTGGGTTCATTGCGCCGACGCGTCGAATTGCAGAACTCTGGTCTGTACGACAAAATCTTCATTTTTGAAGCAGACGGACAAGCTCTTACGGACAATATTGAAAATCCGGAAAAAGTACGCCAAAACGTTATCGAAGTGGCACTCGACTATTTGGCCTGCGGTATCGATCCGACCAAGTCGACCGTTTTTATTCAATCGCAAATTCCGGAATTGTGCGAACTGACGTTCTATTTCATGGACTTAGTAACCGTGTCGCGCCTGCAACGCAATCCGACCGTGAAAACCGAGATTCAAATGCGCAACTTCGAAACCAGCATCCCTGTGGGATTCTTCACCTACCCCATCAGCCAGGCCGCCGACATCACCGCCTTCAAGGCTACTACAGTTCCGGTCGGCGAGGATCAGGAACCGATGCTGGAACAGGCACGAGAAATCGTACGCCGCTTCAACAACATCTACGGCGAAACGCTGATTGAGCCCAACATTCTTCTGCCCGAAAACGCGGCATGTCTGCGCCTGCCCGGAACCGACGGCAAAGCCAAAATGAGCAAGTCCTTAGGAAACTGCATCTATCTGTCGGATTCAGCAGATGAAGTGGAAAAGAAAGTCAAGAGCATGTACACCGATCCCAATCACCTCAGAGTGAGCGATCCCGGATCGTTGGAAGGAAACACCGTTTTTACTTATCTGGATGCTTTTTCACGGCCGGAACATTTCGAGCGATATCTGCCCGATTATGCGAATTTAGACGAACTGAAAGCCCATTATCAGCGCGGCGGCTTAGGCGACGTCAAAGTGAAGAAATTCCTGGCAGCCATCATGCAGGAAGAACTCGGTCCGATCCGGGAACGCCGGAAAGAATTCGAAAAAGACATTGCATCGGTTTGTGAAGTACTCCGCAAAGGTTGCGAAGTGGCACGCGAAACGGCGGCCCAAACACTCAGCGAAGTGCGCAGAGCCATGAAAATCGATTATTTTGCCGACAGCAGCTTCGTCGACGAACAAGTAAAACGATTTCAGGAACAGGCTTGATCCGCTGATCAAATAAACCAGATTTGCCGGAAGCCGGAAACTCCTCGGATGTTTCCGGCTTCCGGCATTTTTACAGTCTACTTGTCCGACAAAGTGAGCCGGAAACATACCGGACATCACGATGCCGAGGGAAAACTTATAAAAAAAGTAATTGAAAAATTTGTCCAATTCAAAAAAAAGATCTACCTTTGCATCGCTTTTGAAACGAAAGAGAGGGCGTTTAGCTCAGCTGGTTCAGAGCATCTGCCTTACAAGCAGAGGGTCGGCGGTTCGAATCCGTCAACGCCCACTTTCAAACATCAATGTCTCTTTCGTTGCAAAAGGGCGTTTAGCTCAGCTGGTTCAGAGCATCTGCCTTACAAGCAGAGGGTC
>artificially_reared_2__coassemble_190_pt1 | contig 40724 bp, 34 predicted proteins | sample artificially_reared_2__metabat2_low_PE_008 | metagenome-assembled genome bin artificially_reared_2 | reverse complement strand
CACCTATACCCGCACTGATCAAAGCTCCCATCTCTTGTTGCATCAATTGCAGGTCAATAGGATTGAGAAATCCTTTCAACCCCGGATACAGGTTGATATTGCTAAGTACGCTTGTATTGATGCCGTTGATGTTGACTTTCTGTGCCGTGCCTAAATGTACGCTTTTGCCCAATACGCTCCAGCCGGTACGGTCTTCCAAATCCGATGGAGAAGAGTCTACATATACATAGTCCAAAAAGACTCCATTGCCAGGATCGTTGCCACGGAACTCTTCATACACTCGTTTTCTTAACTCACGCAGCACTTTGCCTCCGGTGCCGCCAAGTCCGATAATAAGATGGTTTGCCATATTTGTTGATTTTTATATTGTTATCTTTATTTTGTATTGGTCGATTAGAAGAATATCAGAAATCGTCGAAATTCTTGTGTGAATTTGTCCTGACTCTTTTAGTTCCCATTTGACTTTTGCCATTGCTACGGTTACCTTCTCCCTTGTCAAAATACAAGGCTACAAGCATGGCGGCTATGATGAATCCGAATGCCCAAAGCAGTCTGCTCCATATCATACTACTCATTTCATCGTTGATTACTTCGTAAAATGCCTGTGGTAGTTCTTCTATGGAATGTCCGCTCATGTCGAATAGGTTGAGGAAGCATCCGGATAAAGGGAATTGTTCGTTCAGCATGTCGCCTACTTGCTGGCTGGATTGAAGATCGGCTGTTCCGTGGATGCCGTCAAGTCTTTGCGTCAGCCACAGGCGCATGGATTCTGTTTCGCTCTTTACTGTAAAAGCCCCGACCAAGAGAGTCATATTGACTATGAGCAGCAATGCCAAAATAGGACCGGTTATAAAAAACGGGATGGAACGGACGGTACCCTTACTCAAAGAAGAAAGGATGAAATAGAGTGTGGCCATGATGAAAGCTGTGATTACAATGCCATAGAAAAGACACGTGATGCCTTCGCTCAGAATAGAAAAGAATATACCCATCACTGTGAAACTATTTTAGAAGGTTTACATTATTCTTTCTTACAAAGGCTTCAATGCAGTGGCTAATATTGAATGGGCATTCAAATTTTACAAGATTCGAGTTGCAAAGTGTATTCATATCATATTTATTCTTTTAATGTCGTAAGAATTTGAGTACTGACGCTAAAAAAGCGTGGAATCGTTCTGCTGCCCATTCCTCTAACTGAGACTCTCACATTGCCTATTGCAGTCGAACAGACAACGTCATAGCCCACGCTGATGAATATACACTGACCAACAATAACTTCCTATAAACAGCCTTGCACCTCTTAAGGACGCGATGCATGCTTATACGAATACTATGTTCTGTGATATAATCACACTCAGGGTTTCACCGTTGCTAAGTTCAAGACTACAATACCGTAGAGATATTCCAGTTCGTCAAGAACAGAGCGTCAAGTAAACGCTTTTCATCTGTCTGTTCTCATTATCCCCTCCCAATACCGCAACATATAAATTTACCGTTAACAGTATGAATATATGTTGCTCGGCGTGGGTTTCAATTCTTTTATATTAAAAATAGAAAAGAATATCGCATGAGAACGTAGCAAATGTAATAACTCTTTTTTAAAATTGTATAGGTTCTTTAAAGATAAATTATTCTATTAACATTATTTTATAATTACAATTAACTGTACTTTTATTATTACTTTTTCTTTTTTATCGGAAAGAGTGTTTGGATGGAGGGGAAAGTGGAGCATAAATTTAGTATGTTTCTCGGTCTGTTGACTACAATAAAAATATGTTATTCTCTTTTTATTCTTTGAATGCAGTCACAGAACATGTACTGAAACAGTGGAACGAAATCCAAATAATCTTCTCATCACCTATCACAGGTGTGGTATAAACGTAATTGAATACTTTTGCGACATTATGTACAGTACTGCCGCATGGTTCCCTAATACCCTTATAGAAAAATATCGTGATTTACTTCCCGACACAAATGGAAGCAGACGCAAAGATAGTCGTCCAAAATTTGGACGACTATCTTTATATAGGTTATTCTCTATCGTAGATGGTTGCATCTACGGTAATGATATGAATCTTCTTCTCTTTTTGAGTGAAGCGTGTCAAGCTTCTTTTGTTTTCTTATATTTGCTTATTTTACGGCGTTGATTTCCTGAATCAGGTTTGCTGCTTTTCCCCAGCGGTCGATCACGTAAAGCACATAACGAATGTCTACACCGATACAACGGGTCAGATCCTGAGTAAAGCTGATGTCGCTGCTCATGGCATCCCAGTTTCCATCGAAAGCCAGACCGATAAGCTCACCTTTGCCGTTGAACATTGGGCTGCCTGAGTTACCGCCGGTGATGTCGTTGTTGGTCAGGAAGCAAAGCTGCATTTCGCCGGTACGCTGGTCGATGTATGGTCCGAAGTTACCTTGTTTTAGCAGACTGGTGATCGAAGGTTCCATTTCGTAGTCGGCAATCTTGTCACTCTGAGCAATCTTGTCGAGCAGACTTTGAGATGTGGTAAAGTAGTTCTGATGAACCCCCTCGTTCGTATAATCGGCTACGATTCCGTAGCTCAGACGCAGGGTGGAATTGGCGTCTGAATAGTGAGGTTGGTCGGCTTCCATCTCCAGAATAGCCTGGCAGAGCAACTGTTCGTTGGCGCGGATAGCTACACTTTGTTCGGCTGTGTTCTTCGATAGTTTCTTGTAGAGTTCCTTGAACTGGTCGAAATAAATGATAGCCGGGTCGTTTTTCAGACTTGCTGCATCCATGTTTTTGGCCTTCGCGGAAGCGAGTGCTGAGCGGTTGAACAGATCGTTGGTGAAAGCTGTATAGTCGCCGCCAAAATCTTTTTGAATGGTTTTGTAGAATGCAGGCAGATATTTCTTATCCACACTTTCTGCGTAATGCTTTAATAGAGCAGCTGTGGCTTCACGGTCTACGTTGGCGTTAAAATCCTTATATTTCTTGTCAAGCGTGTTGTCTATGAAAGTCAGACGTTCTTCATCTTTTGCTATTCCCTTGGCTTCGAGTGTATTGGCTATGCTGAAGATGTCTGATCCGGAAAGGAACGTTTCACTCATGAAATTCAGTGCGTGGAAATCGCCTTCTCTTTTGGCATAAGCTTTCTTCAGGTTTTTGAACAGTTTTCCAAACCGTTCGCGGTTTTCTGGTTTGGAGTTGATCCAGCTTTTGATCTTCTCTTCCAGTTGTTGCTTTTCTTCAATCACCTTTAGATCCTTGATGGCCTTGTTCATGCCGATACTGTTTTTCCAGTAATTCGAGCTGTTGGCATATTTGGAGGCATACATCAGGTTGATGGCCGGATCGGATTCCATCCATTTTTTCCAAACGTCCTGTTTCACACCGCGCACATTGATGCGGGCCATGTTGATGCTGTTCACCCGTTCTTCGATTCCGTAAGAAGAAAGGTACCGGTTGGTGCTACCCGGAAAGCCCAGGGTCATACAATAGTCGCCCAATCCGAATCCGTTGAGGGAAACTTTGGCATAGCGTTCTGCCTGCATCGGACGATTGTTGACGTTGTATTTTGCCGGTTGGTTATTCTGGTCGGTATAGATTCGGAACACGCTGAAGTCGCACGTCTGACGCGGCCACATCCAGTTGTCTGTTTCGCCACCGAATTTACCTAAGCTCTGGGGCGGTGCGAACACCAGGCGCACGTCCGTGTAGTGTTTGTAAACTGATACATACCAGGCGTTACGGGTATAGTATGAACTGACTACGGCACGGAGTGTTTCATCGCTATTCGTATATTCTTCTTCGATGACGTTGCAGATGGAGTCGATTTTCTGCTCTAAAAGTTTGGTTTTCCATTCTGTACCGAGCTTCCGGCGTTGTTTGCGGGGTGTAGCGGCATAGATGGTTTCCATGCTTTGGTTGATGCGGTCGGTCACTTCTTCGGTTCTTTGCAGGATGTCGACGAAGAGTCCCGGTGCCGGCAGTTCCTTGTCGCGTGTGTCAGCCACGAATCCGTTTTTCAGATAGTCATTTTCCGGAGTAGACAACGCCTGAATATTGCCGAATCCGCAATGATGGTTGGTAAACACCAGTCCGTCCGGCGACACGATGACACCGGAACAGAAACCTCCAAAACTGACGACGGCGTCTTTCAGGGAAGAGCCTTGCGGGTTGTAGAGGTCGGTTTCCGACAATTGCAGTCCGAGTTGCTTCATTACTTCCATGCTCTTGGGAGAGATGCTGTTGAGCATCCACATACCCTCGTCGGCCTGAAGCTGCAAAGCCGGGCCGAAGATTGCGGCAACGAGTGCCGTTCTGAACCATTTAGATGTTAGTTTCATGTTTTATAGATAAGTTGATAAATAAGTTTCATTGATTCAAGATCTTGCCGGGTGGCCATTTCGAGACCGTTTATTTGGTTTCTTCAAAAATCACCCTTAGTGTTTCTGCACCGATTCTTTGACGAAGCCATTCCGTCAGTCTTTTTCGTTCCTCCTCAGACAGTTTTCCGGATGTCGTCCGACGTTTTTTGTTCCCCGTACCGTCAGCACGCGTGCCGACGAGAACAATGACCGCCGTTTGTTCTGGTGTGGAGTCGTTGGCGGCGAAACGTATGCCTCGTCCTAAAGTGATTTCGTCGACTTGTGGGAAGAGCGTATGCATTTCCTTGCGCAGCGAACGTACGGCTTCAGTATATTGCTGATAAGGGATCAGTTCTTTTTTCAGACTGTCGATTTGTCTTTGCTGCTCCGCAATACGACGAACTTGTTCACTGGCGACGGCTGCAGCCGTATTGCTGCTGAGAATCTGTTTCAGTTCTTCTGCTTTCAGGTTGTTGCCTCCTTGAACGACGGTCAGTTTGGTGTCCTTCAAACCATAATTCGATAGTTTTGCCGTGATTCGGTCGATGTCTTTCTGTGCTAATTCCTGTCCGAATACGACGATCCGGATGCTGTTTTCATAAAATGAAAAATCCCGGGTTACGATCTGGCAGGAATCCGATTCTAATTCCTTGTGGACGAAATCGGCTGCTTTCTTCTCGAACATGGTTTCGCGGGCTAACCGGTAAGTAAGCCAGGAAGCAGGAATCATCGTGACGACGGCGATCGTGGCGATGATGTGTTTCACTCGTTTTTCGCGCTGTTTGTCCACAAACACTTTTTTCTGGAAGTGCATGATATGGACACCAAGAAAGGTTGCTAAACTGATGAAGATGGAATTGATCATGTACAGGTAGAACGCTCCGGCAGCGTAGAGCCAGTTGCCCGTGGCGATTCCGAATCCTGTGGTACAGATCGGCGGCATGAGTGCTGTGGCGATGGCCACGCCTGGAATAACGTTGCCAGATCGCTGACTGATGCTGCTCAGAGCGATGATGCCGGCCAGACCACCACACAAGGCAATGAAAACGTCGTAGATGGTCGGAGCTGTCCGGGCCAGCAATTCCGACTGTGCTTCAGCAATTGGGGTTACCAGAAAATAAAAGGTAGCGGTAAGTACACTGAAAGCTGTTGCCGTACAGAAACTGCGAAACGATCGTTTGAATAATTCGAAGTCGTTGATGCCTACTCCTAATCCCATACCCATGATCGGTCCCATGATCGGCGAGATGAGCATGGCGCCGATGATAACGGCAGCCGAATTGGTGTTCAGTCCGAGCGAAGCAACAAATATGGCTAAAATTAGAATCCAAAGTTTGGCTCCTTGGAAGTCTACGCTGTTTTTGATGCTTTCGATGGTTTCCTGTTCGGGAGCCTTGTCATTGCCCACGTAAAAGAGTCGTCCCAGCATCCGCCGGATGGCAGCTGTCAGAGCCCGTGCCGTAGGAGTGCTCGTACGGTCCTTCTGCTTTTTGTCCCCCTGGTTCGTCCGGGTGGGATCTTCCGTTGTATTCGGGTTGTTTTCGGTCATAGATTATGGGAGTTGTTTGGTTTCTTGAAGTTTGTTTCTTTCAGATAGTATGTGGTTGCTGCTGTTCTATTTCTTTCCTTTCGGTGCAAACCAGCGCCCTACGATTGGCAACCGGTATAGCGGAAAGTCCTTTCGTACGATGTAGACGGCAAATATGCCGATCAGTATGGTTTTTGTGCCCGTGCGGGCAGGTAACGGCCAGTCCTCCGGAATGAAATACATGATGCCAGTCAGCAGAGCAGCCAGCAGGACATAGACGAGCATCTCGCCCAGCGGATAACGGATGGGATATTTACGTTGCCCTACGAAATAAGAAAGGAGCATGGAAGTACCGTAGCCAGCAACGCCTCCCCAGGCACAGGCCATATAACCTATACGGGGAATAAACAGCACGTTGACAGCCACCAGTACGGCGCATCCTGCCAAAGAGAACCAGGCTCCCCAGATGGTGCGGTCGATTAGCTTGTACCAGAACGACAAGTTAAAGTAGACACCCATCATGATTTCGGCAGCCATGACGATTGGAACCACACGCAGGCCTTCGCGGTAGTCGGCCGCAATGATGTATTGCAACACGTCGATCCATCCCATGACACACAGAAAAGCTAACAACGTGAAGATCACGAAGTATTTCATGGCCCGGGCGTAAACTGCCTTGTTGTCCGATCCGTCGCCGTGTGCTCCTGAGAAGACGAACGGTTCGTAGGCATAACGGAAAGCCTGAGTAATCATGGCCATGATCATGGCTACTTTGGCACAAGCCCCATAGATTCCTAATTGTACGTTGGCTTCTTCACCCTGTCCGTAAACGATCGGGAAGAGTATTTTGTCGGCTGTCTGATTTAAGATACCGGCAATGCCCAATACCAGAATCGGCCAGGAGTAGGACAACATGCGTCGGGCCAGTTTCGGATCGAACACATAACGGAAGCCAGTGAGTTCCGTTCGGAACAGTACGGTGATGGCCGCTGTACAGACGAGGTTCAGTCCGAATACATAGCCTACGCCGACATGGGGATTATAGAATAACCCGACTATGTCCGGCCACCGTTCGTACCAGTCCGGAAGCAGCAGGAAATAGATCAGGTTCAGGCTGATGTTCATTCCGATGAACAGCAGCTTCAGGGCTGCGAATTTCACGGGTCTGCGCTGGTAGCGAAGCCAGGCAAAAGGAATACACTGGAAAGCATCAATGGCAATGCACACAGCCATCATACCTACGTATTCCGGATGGGTGGCATAACCCATTGCACCCGCTATCTGAGGAAGGAACCCCAACACGGCGGCCACGAAGCAAAGGCCTACGACACCGACGAGAATCAACGTTGTGGAATAGACGGTAAAAGGATTTTCCCCTTCTTTGTTGGCAAAACGAAAAAAAGTAGTTTCCATGCCGAAAGTGAGCAGTACCAGGCAAATGGCTGTATAGGCATAGATGTTTGTCACGACACCGTAACCGCCTGATTCGGCTGCAATAACCGACGTGTAGAGTGGTACAAGCAAATAATTCAGGAACCGGCCTACAATACTGCTTAGGCCGTAGATGGCGGTGTCTTTCACCACCGATTTCAATTCTGCCATAATTGTTTCTACTTATTTCTGTTGTCTGTAAAACCATTCACCCCTCAACGCTCATCCAAAAAACATATATGCTACTGCAACTGCAGCTGTCAATCCGGCCACGTCTGCGGCTAATCCGCAGGCCACGGCATGGCGTGTACGTTTGATTCCAACACTGCCGAAATAGACAGCCAGAATGTAGAACGTCGTGTCGGTAGATCCCTGGAAGATACAGCTCAGACGACCGGCCAGTGAATCGGGACCGTAGGTCTGCATGGCGTCTACCATCAGACCGCGTGCTCCGCTGCCGCTCAAAGGCTTCATCAGCGCTGTGGGCAGGGCGCCTACCCATTCCGTGTCTCCCCCTAAGGCGGCAATGCCTTTTTCGACGGCCTGCATCAACATTTCCATGGCTCCGGAGGCGCGGAAAACAGCAACGGCCACCAAGATGGCAACTAAATAAGGGATGATGCGCACAGCCGTTGAGAAACCGTCTTTGGCGCCGTCGATGAATGCTTCGTAGACATTGATGCGCTTGCGGGCACCGGCGCCGATAAAGGCTATGATGATCGTCATCAGGGCAATACCGGCTGAGGCGGAACTTACGAGGTTCATGGTCTCGCGGTCCATCCGGCTGAAAATCCAAACCAGCAGGCCAACGGCAGCGCAGGCTCCGCCAAGCATCAGTCCTAACCGACGGTCGGCTAAATTGATGTGCTGGCGCCAGGCCGTCACAAGGATACCGGCCAGAGTGGATGCAAATGTGGCCAGCAGGATGGGGATGAAGACATCCGTGGGCTGTGCCGCACCCATTTGGGCGCGATAAACGATGACACTGACGGGAATCAGGGTCAGCCCCGAGGTGTTGAGCACGAGAAACATGATCATGTCGTCCGAAGCGGTGTCTTTGCGCGGATTCAGCTCCTGAAGACCTTCCATGGCTTTCAGGCCAAGGGGCGTGGCTGCGTTGTCCAGTCCTAACATGTTGGCTGCGATATTCATAAACATCTGGCCCATCACAGGATGTCCCTCAGGTACGGAGGGAAACAGTCGGCGCAGGCCCGGACTCAGCCAGCGGGCCAGAGCTCCTACGGCTCCGCCGCGTTCACCGATAGTCATTACGCCCATCCAGAGGGCCAGTACGCCAGTCAGGCCAAGTGAGATTTCGAAGGCATTTGTTGCCGCATCCATGGCGGCATTGGTCATGTCGGACATGACACTTACTTCTCCCCAGAATACCATGCGTACCAATGCCAGCAGAAAACCGGCTGCGAAAAAAAAGATCCAGATATAGTTGAGCAGCATAATTCAGTCTGTTTCGATAAAAAATGATATGCCGGATGAAATCCGCTTACGGATATTGTTTCCGTGACGGCAAAGTTACATTTTTTTATGGAGATGACATATGGCTTCCGGAGTGTTTTATTGGTTTTCGGGCAGAATCCTTCTTCCGAAACTGGGAATTGTATTTTTTATGGATTTGTTTTTCATGGGGAGATAACAGTATAAATGGATTTGATTTTGTATATTTGCTCGTTGAAACCCCGTTTTTTGAAATTTATGAAAGAAAAAAGCCCTTCAGTGTTATTGATCTATACCGGTGGTACTATCGGAATGATAGAGAATCCGGATACGGGCGCATTAGAAAGTTTTAATTTTGATGAATTGTTGAAACAAGTGCCCGAATTGAAGCGTTTTAACTATCGGATTGATACGTATCAGTTTCAACCCCCTATTGATTCTTCAGACATGGAACCCGAGCTTTGGGTCAAAATGGTGCGCATTATAGAGACACACTACGATGAATATGATGGTTTTGTAATCCTTCATGGTACCGATACGATGGCCTATACTGCTTCAGCCTTGAGCTTTATGCTGGAAAATCTGGCGAAACCTGTAATTCTGACCGGTTCACAGCTTCCCATAGGCAAGTTGCGTACAGACGGTAAGGAAAATCTGATTACCGCTATTGAGATTGCTGCTGCCCGTCGTCCCGACGGGTCTCCAATGGTACCCGAGGTCTGCATCTTTTTCGAGAACGAACTGATGCGCGGCAACCGGACGACGAAAATCAATGCGGAAAATTTTAATGCATTCCGTTCGTTCAATTATCCGTCTTTGGCTACGGTGGGCATCCACATCCGTTATAACGAGCATCTGATCCGTCATTGTCCGGCCGGGCCGCTCAGGCCGCATTATCTTTACGACACGAATGTGGTGATGCTGACGCTTTTTCCGGGAATTCAGGAGAGTGTCATCGAGATGGTGGTACGTATGCCTACAATCAAGGCTATTGTTCTGAAGACTTTCGGTTCGGGAAATGCACCGCAAAAGGAATGGCTGGTGCGTCATTTGCGGGAAGCCGTCCGCCGCGGTATCATTGTGGTCAACATTACACAATGTCTTCGCGGTGCGGTAGAAATGCGGCGCTATGGTACCGGACTTCAGCTACTTCAGGCCGGTGTGGTCAGTGGTTACGACAGCACGCCTGAATGTGCCATTACGAAGCTGATGTTTCTTTTGGGCCACGATTTGCCTCCGGAGGAGATCCGTCGTCTGATGGATTCCGATTTGGCCGGTGAGATTACCAAATAACATGTGTATTCCGGGAGCGCGGGGCAGTAGTACCGGAGTCTTTCTGCCGAAGTACCGGAGTATTGAGGACATAGTATTGGAGTACTTTGACGGCAGTACGGTCTGGAGGTTTCGGTGGGTTTATGTCCAGATTGCAATTCAATTTCATAAACCCCTGTTCTGTCTGTCGCGGATTAAAGCACCGGACAGACAGAACGGGGGGCAATCATTAGAAGATTACGGATCAAGCTAATTCCTTAATGAATCGTTCTGGAATGCGAGGCATGGCTCCAGCCTGAGTGCAGACATAAGCCGACACCTCGACTGCCAGCTGGTGGGCTTTTGTTGTAGGCAGTCCTTTCAGCAGGGCGGCAACAAATGTTGCGGTGAAGGAATCGCCGGCTCCTACGGTATCAACCACGTCTACATGAGGAGTCTTGATGAAAGAAACATGACCGGGCGTGAAAACATAGCTGCCGTTGATGCCGCAGGTAAGAATCAGCATCTTCAGATTGTACTTGGCTAAGAGAATCCAGCATTTGTCCTGAAGATCAATACCGGGATAACCAAACATACGACTGATGGTGACCAGTTCCTCGTCGTTAATTTTCAGTATGTTGCATTTTTCGAACGAATGGCATAGTATTTCCCGGGTATAGAATCCTTGGCGCAGATTGATGTCGAAGATTTTAAGGGTGTCGGCATGTTGGGGCATGTCGTCGAGGAAACGGTTGATCGTGGTACGTGAGACAACACTGCGTTGGGCCAATGAGCCAAAGCATACGGCGCGTGTCTGTGCAGCCAGTTCGGCCAGTTCGGGTGTATAGGCGATGTTGTCCCAGGCTACGCCTTCCTTTATGTCATAACAGGGTACCCCTTCATTGTCTAATGTTACTTGTACGGTGCCGGTAGGATAAGGAACAATCTGTACGGCTGTCTTCAGCTGTTTCTCCTGAAAATTTTCCAGAATCTCTGTTCCTAACTTGTCGTCGCCGACAGCACTGACGACCCGGCTTTCCAAACCAAACTGGGAAATGTGATAAGCAAAGTTGGCCGGTGCGCCACCAATTTTTTTCCCTTCGGGCAGGATGTCCCACAGAGCCTCGCCCATTCCGATGATAAGTTCGTTGTTCATGATGGATTTTTTATTTTGAGAGTATAACTGATCAGATAGATGGCTCCTATGGTCATGATGGCTGCTGCTCCGCTTTGGCCGACGGCATCACTGGCTACACCCATAAGCAATGGGAATACCGTGCCGCCGAAGAGTCCCATGATCATCAGGCCGGAGACTTCATTTTTCTTTGCGGGTATGGCCTGGAGGGCCTGGGCAAAGATTATCGAGAAAATATTGGAGTTGCCAAAGCCGACGAGAGCGATGCAGATATAGATGGCGGTTTCTGAGCTGAAAAAGAGTAATCCGGCCAAAGCCAGTGTCATTAGAATACTGCTCAGACCAAAGAAGGACCGTGGGGAAAACTTACGGAGCAGAAAAGATCCGAGCAGACAACCTGCCGTGCGGAAAATAAAGTATAGACTGGTTGCAAATCCGGCGTCGGCCAGACTGAAATGCAGACGTTCCATCAGAATTTTCGGTGCCGTGGTGTTTGTGCCTACATCGATACCCACATGGCAAACGATTCCTATAAAGGAAAGTGCGATAAACGGATGTTTCAACAAACTGAAGCAGGCTGCAAATCCGGAAGCACGGTCGGGTTGTTCTTCCTTTATGGTTGTTGCAGACAGCATCAGAATGGCCAGCACGGCTACAATCATGTAAATGGGAAACAAAATTCTCCATCCCAGCCCGAACGATGGGATGGTCTGTGTTGCTCCCCACATGGCGATATAGGGGGCCAGAAATGAGGCAATGGCCTTGACGAACTGACCGAAAGTGAGTGAACTGGCCAATCGTTCGCCGCGGATGATATTGCTCAACAAGGGATTGAGCGAGGTTTGCATCAGGGCATTGCCGATACCCAGTAATGAGAAGGAACAGAGCATCAGACTGTAGCTGTCGCCGAAAACCGGAAGCAACAGAGAGATCGAGGTGAGGAGCAGACTGAGCAATACGGTACGTTTGCGGCCGATTCGGTTCATCAATAATCCCGTAGGGACAGAAAAGATCAGAAACCAGAAGAAAACGAGCGATGGGAAGATATTGGCCTGGGCATCGTTTAGGCCGAGGTCGGCCTGGACATAATTGGATGCTATGCCGACGAGATCCACAAATCCCATGGCAAAGAAACTGAACATCACGGCTATGAGTGGGCCATAGGTGTTCGCGGATTGTTGGTTGACATTTGTCGTAGTCATATTCTATTTATTGATTATAGTCCGAGGTTATAGGCGTTTAAATTTTCGATTTGCATGCTTCCACCTTCACTGTAAAAGCGTAGGGTATTGTAGATCTCTGTCGGGAAGGTTAAGTTGGTCATGGCAATGCGTCCGTCATCCACAAAGATCTCCACAGAACATTTATCTACAAATATGTTCAGGTGATACTTGGTCCCGTTACAGAGATTGAGCGGGGCCCATGTACCTAAGGCAAAGTCGTTGATATAGTTGACAGACAAGACCTTGCGATGGTTGTCTGTTTCTTTTTCGTGGACATTGAATTCCGTTGGTTCTCCTAAATCTGTGATACCGCTTTCGGTTCGGTCCATGACCATTCGGTTTTGTTGCATGTCGAAATAGATCTTGGTCCGTTCGCCCTTGTGGTTCATCAGTTCAAAACCGGCTGTTTTTGCCGTTCCGGGAGTCAGGTCCATTTCCAGTTCAAAGGCGCCGTCGTTCTCAGGAAGGAGTTCGTTGATCAGGTAGTCCTGGTCTACGGTGAAATTTCCTAAGTGGCGGGTGTCTTTCCTGAGCAGACGGGTTTCCGTTACGGCGTTTGCTGCCATATAGATCTGGCCGTCTTTGGTGTAGAGCGACAGTTCACGAGGCAGGGCATTGGCTCCCCGATATTGGTGGATTGGAGTGATGTTGGCATACTGCCAGTTGCTCATCCAGGGCATCGCAATTACTCGGTCGCCCGTATTGGAGAAGCAGACGGTGGCGTAATGATCCTTACCATAGTCGAGCCATTTGGTCACTTCAGGTTTGGTGTTGCAGGTGAAAGTCGTTCCGTCGAAATCTCCCACGAAATATTCCGTAGCACTGCCGCCGAAAATACATCCCGGATTGATGTTGACGATCATGACCCATTTCTTATTCTGTTCGTTTCCGTCGACCGGAAGCTGGATGAAGTCCGGACATTCGAATTGATTGGGTTGTACGCCATAGCCTTCGCCAAAGCTGCTTAAGTAGGTCCAGTCTTTCATGTTGTCCGAGGTGTAGAAACGCATCTCCTTGTCGGCGGATACGATCATATACCACTTTCGGGTCGGTTCGTACCAGAATACTTTCGGGTCACGGAAGTCTTTCAGTCCGTCAAACGGAGTCAGGATCGGGTTTTTCTCATATTTAGTATATGTGCGTCCGTTGTCGTTGCTGTAGGCCAGGCATTGGATCTGACCATGTTCGTCGCTGGCTGAGGTGTAGAAAGCGATTAAGGCATCTTGACCGTATCCGGCACTGTTGTTGTGATCGATGACCGTGCTACCGGAAAATATGTGTCCTAAGGTGTCGCGGGCAATTGCCGGATCCAGATGTTCCCAATGGATCAGGTCGCGGCTGACGGAATGTCCCCAGTGCATGTTGCCCCACATGGAACCGTAAGGATTATATTGGAAATACAGATGATATTCTCCGTCTTTATATACCAAGCCATTCGCATCGTTCATCCATCCGTAGAGTGGTGTGTGGTGATAAATGGGACGATAATAGTCCGTGTTTTCCGTAGAAAATGTGTCGGCAAGCTGGATGTTATCCCAACAGATGGCACTTGATTTTACTTTGTTGATGACGATTGTTGTTTCTTTTGATCCCTGAGGGAGGGAGAAAGGAACGTAATAGTCAATACTGTCCGTTGCTAAACGGATATCCATAGCCATGTCGGCCGGATTGCCGGTGTCGAGCTTCACTTTGCCTTCGTGACTGGATTCCTGAATGGGCAGTATCAGGTATTTTGCGGCCTGACTGATATGTATAATGGTTACGGAATCGTTGGGATGCTCCATACGGATGCCGTTCTGGTTCTGTTGGCAACTGTTCATACTGCCCGTCAGCAAGGCAGCGAAAGCCAGGTAGGTTAGATTCTTTTTCATGGCAACTGAAGTTTATTTATGGATTGGCCGATCGGTATCGGTCATTCTGTGTTATTGTTGTTCCGGTGGTTTGTATTGCTTTATAATGTTTACTGAGACTGTTTGTCTTAGATAGAATGGATGTTTTTCCGGATTTTTGAATCTGTCGGATGAGCTGACCGTACGGATGATCCGTTATGCGGTCTCAACTCTTTGGAGTAATTCCTGAAAAGGGACCGCACCGCTTTGACGCCATTTCAAGACGCCTTTCTTGAACAAGAGCAGGGTGGGGACGGCCTGAATCTGATAATAGGCGGCAAGAGGTTGCTGTTTGTCGACATCAATCTTGGCAATACGAATGCGATCCCCTAATTTCCGTTTCAGTTCTTCAAGGATGGGGTGCATGGCTTTGCAGGGGCCACACCAAGTGGCATAAAAATCGATCAGGACTAAATCTGAGGTTTCGATCAGATGTTTGAAACTTTCTTTTTCCATATCAATATCTGTTAATGGGTTTGTTTTCATCATGGTTCGTCCGGTTGCAAAAAAGATTCTTGACCGTTTGCAAGAGGATTACTGTCCGAATACAAAAATAGTGATTTTGAGGTATCGTGATAAAAAAGTGATGGCTTTTAATTTTTATTTTTTTCTTATCTTCTTTCTTTTTTATTATTTTTGCACAAAATGTGTTGCAAATGATTCGTCTGCTCGTTTATTTTATCTCAGTATTATTCCTTTTTGCTTGCAGTCAGGAAAAAGTGGAGGAATTTCTGCCCACCGACCGTCAACAGATTATTGTTGCAGCAGTTCTTCCCTTACATTCGGACATGGTAGAACATTGGCAGAATAGCATTAATTGGGCGTTGGAGAATATAGAGACAGCCCAACGACAGATGACGGATGGCGTGCAGATTGTCGTGGAATGGTATGATGAGAATACCATAGAGCTGGAAAAGACTTTGGAAAATCTGGCAGTGCGGGAAGACGTGGCTGCAATTATCGGACCTTTTTATTCGGCACATACACAAATTGCGGCAACCCAATGTGCCAAATACAAGAAGCCGCTGTTTACACTTTCTTCTTCGGCTGATTTGGTACGCAGTTTTGCCAATGACGGTTTTCTTTGGGCACTTACGGAAACAGACATTGCCCAATGTGAAGTTTTGCTTTCCAAGGCGCAGATGTATGGAGCCAAGACCGTTGCCCTGCTGGCTCAGGAAGATCCTTATGGACAAACATTCATTGACTGGTTTGCCTTTCAAGCAAAAGAGCTGGGCTTGAAAACTGCCGGTGTGGTGACTTATACGGATGATACGGCAGCGGATGCTTTCCAACGTTGTGCCGCACTCGGGGCCGATTGCATGATTTGTGTGCCATCTTCTGTAGAAAATCTGCAGCAGATGGTTGCGGCCCGTAAGAAAACGCCCGAACTTAAATCCAGATTACTCTATTCGGATGTAGCTTTCAACGTATCCACCTTGTCTCTTTTGGGCAAAGATGCTGAAGGTATGGAAGGAGTCAGCATGTCTTCTGATCCGGCTTCGGGCTTTGACGTATCGTATGAAGTTCGTTTCGGACAGTCGCCGGTTCCTGGCGAAGCACATATGTATGATGCCTTAATGTTGATTGCCTATGCGGCATATAAAATGCAAATAGACGGAACTACAGATATGAATGCAGCCCTGCGTCAGTTGGTCGACGGACGAGAAATGAACATGGGATCATGGATGCCGGAGGATATGCGACTGGTGTTTAAGGCACTTGCCCGGGGAGGAGCTCCCGACATAGACGGAGCAACCGGTTCGCTGGAATTTGACCATAAGGTTTATACCAATGTTCTGCATTCGGTATACGCAAACTGGCTGGTCTATGACGGACGGTTCCTGATTCTGGATTATAACACGAGTGACGGTTCCAAGCGTACGGAGGAAACACTGGCCGGATGGAACTGGAAAATATCCCAGACGCAGGATTTTGACCAAAACCTGATATTTCCGGATTATCCGGAATTGCATGAGCGTTGGGCACTTCTGATCGCCGCATCCGAGGGATGGAACAACTATCGCCATCAGGCAGATGTGCTTGAAGTGTACCGCTTGCTGAAAAAGGAAGGTTATCAGGACGACCACATTGTCCTGATTATGGCTGATGATCTGGCTAACAACCCAAAAAATCCGGAGCCCGGCGTAATTCGGGTCAGCCCTGACGGTGAAAATCTTTATTCAGATGTTCAACTGGATTACCGCTTATCTGAAATCACACCAGCCGACTTGGGATCTATCCTTTCCGGAGAAAAGAGCGAACGGCTGCCTCAGGTTATTGGCGCAACAGCACAGGACAATGTATTTGTTTTTTGGAGCGGCCATGGCAATCCCGGAGAACTGCTTTGGAGCAATACGGACGGAGTTACGGAAGAAAGTATGCACAAGCTACTGACCAAGCTGAGTACTGCACACACCTACCGGAAAATGTTATGGTTGGTAGAGACCTGTTATTCAGGAAGTGTAGCTCAAGCGTCTGTAGGAGTGCCCGGGGTGCTTTTTATAACAGCAACTGATGAAAACGAGACGTCGAAAGCCGATATATTCAGCGATCGTTTGAATGTATGGATGACGAACCGCTTTACGAGTACTTTCCAAAGTCTTATTACTGCTGATCCGGATATTTTATTGCGTGATTTATATTACGGACTGTTTCAAAACACTGTCGGCTCGCATGTCACGGTCTATAATGACAGTCTTTTTGATAATTTGTACCGTTGTTCTTTCTCGGAATTTTTGCAAACAGGCAGGCAACCTAATTAAAAAGATACAAGTACATGAATGATCGGGTGTGTAAAATACATGGTTATAGAACGGGTAGGATGTATAGAATAAATATTATCTGCAGACTGTTTCTTCTGTTTTTTCTGCTCACAGGATGTTCCTCCGGAGTCAAAGAAGTTATAGAAGATTCTTACGATTCCAAGCAGGTTATTGTGCTGTTTTCTCCCGGAGGAATAGGAGATATGGGATATAATGACCAGATACTTCGTGGACTTCAAACAATCCGACAAGAGAAAAACTTTCAGCTGTTGTTTTCTGCTCCTTCGTCACTGGAAGAAGGGGAAAAAATTTTCAGTGACTGGTTGAACATGGATACAGGACCTGTCGAATGTCTTTTTATCCTGGCTGGAAACGAATATGAAGAGATGGCCAGTCGACTTCTGCCTGCAATCAATTCACCCGACAAACAGGTATTGCTGTTTGAAACAACGAAATTGGATATTCCGGCTTATACGTTCAGAATATCCATGGAGGGAGCCAGTTATCTGGCCGGTGCCGCAGCAGCTTCCTTAATAAATGGCAAGGCGGCCGTCTTGTGCGGAAGCAGTAATGACGCCACAGTAAACCGTGCCGCTACGGGATTCACCCAAGGCTTTATCGATCAGGGCGGTACAGGCGTAGATGTTTTTTATTTGTCAGACAGCTGGCAGGGATATGCCATGTCGGATTCAGCCTATCGGAAGACAGCACAGCTATCTCAGTCATACCGCTTTCTGTTTCCGGTTGCAGGAGGATCTAATTTGGGTGTTTATCGTTATGCCCGGGAGTTTCCTGAGGCCATTTATACTGCAGGGATGGACGTTGACCAATCCGGTTATGCCAATCAGGTTACCTGTTCGGTAGTCAAACGTATAGACCGGTTGATTGCTCATTATATCAATCAATGGTTAGAGGGAAAGACAATGCTGCAACACGCCACCTATGGGTTGGAATCGGGGTATATAGATTTGGTTCTGTCTCCCCGTTATTCTGAAAGTTTACTCCCGATTGTATCAGCTTCCAGAGAGCAGGCCATAGCAGAGGAAAGTAAGACAGACAGTATTTACCCGTCATATTCAGATAAGAGATAAGAAGATTAATGATATAATTAATAAATTAAAAAGTAGTACAATGAAAATTTTAAGTGAAGTAAAAAGTAGAATTCTGTTCGGTTTATTGATGCTGGTCCTTTGTGTGTCTTGTAGCGAAAACGAAGACGTGTCAGGACCAACAGCAGAAGACAACCGTTTGCCGGCTGCAGAAGTCATCAGTCTGATTAAGTCTGGACTGTTTGATGAAAAAGGGAATCCAATCGGTGTAGCCTATGGTGAAAATGAGACTGTCCGAAAAGTTTGTGCCAGCAATGCGCTCGAAGCCATAATGCTATACAGCAGTACGCATCAAGGTATTGAGTTTCTGTTGCCTTATGATGAATCACAGGATTTTCATTACGAATACACGCTTCGTGACAATCGGGGAAGCATGGAAATCAAGAAAAGCGATGCATCTGGATATTATGCGGAAATGATATTGCGTGTTCCTGAATGTCCGGAAATTTCACGGATTCTGTTTATGAACCGTGAAGCCTTTTGGAATGAAACGAATTCGTCTTTGTCGTCTTTGTCAGATGTGTTGTCCAATATTGACCTGGGAGGATCTTCAAGTATTCAGGAGATGTTTGTAAAGTTGCAATCGGAAACTATGCTAATAAATAAATACAACGCGAACAAATATATGGATGATTTAATGAAACTTCAAGAGGAACAGAAGAAAGTTATTGATATGATTCAGGAATGCAGAGAATTACAGCAAACAGCCGAAGACAGTGTAAAATGTACAGCAATGCCTGAAGACATTCGGACTTTCATGGATACAAATAATTTAAAATATGATACAACCGGAAACGATTTATTGATGACAGCTGATGAATGGAATGTTGCAATCAATTCCTTAACAGATTATCAAGAAACAATAGGCAACGATACGAAAATGGGAATGATTGAAATGCAGGATTTTTTAGGTCAATATAACAGTTATTTACAGGGATCTCATGCTATGGCAACAGCTTCTAACCAAACATTGGAATCCGTACTGAGAAAATAGGAACCGATAGTGTATGAATACTGTATGGAGGATATCAAAGCTTATTTTGGGGAAATATGAATTGATGATTTGAGATTTTGGTGTCTTAAAAGAAGAAAGAAGGCGAGCGTACCAGGCTCTATCTCATTTCTTTATTGTATCTTTGCTCTTGTGAACCTATTATGGCGCATAGCAGGCGCATTATTTTGTATGGAAGAAGATTTTGATATCAGACAACAGCAGAGTACCCCCAGTGAGCGGGAGTTTGAGAACGCTTTGCGACCTTTGCGATTTGGCGACTTCAGCGGACAGCTCAAGGTGGTGGACAATCTGCGTGTTTTTGTTGAGGCTGCCAAGTTTCGGGGGGAGCCGTTAGATCATACATTGCTTCATGGGCCTCCAGGATTGGGGAAAACGACCTTAAGCAATATTATCGCCAATGAATTAGGGGTTGGATTTAAGGTGACTTCTGGACCAGTGCTTGACAAACCGGGTGATCTGGCCGGATTATTGACTTCGCTGGAGCCGAATGATGTTCTTTTTATTGATGAGATACACCGTCTCAGTCCTGTTGTTGAAGAGTATCTTTATTCGGCCATGGAGGATTACCGTATTGATATTATGATCGACAAGGGTCCTTCGGCACGCAGCATACAGATCGACTTGAATCCGTTTACGTTAGTGGGTGCTACCACACGCAGTGGATTGCTTACGGCTCCGCTTCGGGCACGTTTTGGCATCAATCTGCATCTGGAATATTATGATACGGAGGTACTGACACGCATTGTAGAACGGTCGTCGGGTATTTTAGGTGTTCCGATAGAGCCGGCTGCTGCAACTGAAATTGCCGGTCGAAGTCGGGGTACTCCGCGTATCGCCAATGCGCTGTTGCGGCGGGTACGCGATTTTGCCCAGGTGAAGGGAAACGGACGTATTGATATGAAAATAGCCCGTTTTGCACTCGAAGCTTTGAATATTGACCAGTATGGATTGGATGAGATTGATAATAAAATATTGTTGACTATTATCGATAAGTTCAAGGGAGGGCCCGTCGGAGTGTCTACGATTGCCACAGCCATAGGAGAGGATCCTGGAACGCTGGAGGAGGTCTACGAGCCGTTTCTGATCAAAGAAGGATTTATCAAAAGAACTCCGCGGGGACGCGAAGTGACTGATCTGGCTTATCAGCATCTGGGGCGCAACCGTTTTTCAACAGGGGTTTCGGGAAGCTTGTTTGATTGAAGAAAGGGTGACCGGAAGAGATTCTCTCCTTTTAACGGAAGCTGAGATTGATGGTCTCCTTACGGGAAATCCTTTGCTTTGCGGAAGGTCGGCAGGAAGATGTAGCAAGTGTGGTATAAAAATAAAAAATCATGATAACTTATAATGTTGACGGCGTTAAAATGCCAAAAATAAAAAAACGGGAGAATTCAGCTTGGGTGAAAGCCGTTGCGGCTTCATACGGAAAGAAAGTCGGCGAAGTGGCCTATATTTTTGTGAACGATGAACGTATCCTTGAAGTGAACCGTCAGTATTTGCAGCACGATTATTATACGGATATTATCACTTTTGATTACTGTGAGAAAGATGTGATTTCGGGTGATCTGTTTATCAGCCTGGATACGGTTCGTACGAATGCGGAACAAATGGGAACTACGTACGAACAGGAACTTCATCGGGTGATCATTCATGGTATCTTGCATCTTTGTGGTATTGACGATAAAGGGCCAGGAGAACGCGAGATTATGGAAGCAGCCGAGAACAAGGCACTTGCGCTTCGAAAGGAATTGTTGGGTGAAGTGTAAATCCGAAGCTATATTCCGTTCCGGGTTATATCCGATTAAAAGATCACCATAAAAAAGAGCCTGCACTATCGCACGGACGGACTGTCAACAGCGCGATAATGCAGGATTCTTTTATTGGTGAATTGGGGTTGCCGAAAGTTTTCGGTCGGGTCATATTATGATTTTTTATTCCCTTCCAACAATTCAACTGCTTTTCGAACAGATTCGTTATTTTCGTTGATTATCTGGAAATATTCTGACATATCCCACAGGTCGCGTGCCGTAAGAGCCTTAAGCTGGAGCTTGATCTGAGCAAGTGAAGCTTCGCGCTCGGTTTCATCTTTGGGCTTGACGTTCATTTTGTTGCCTTCTTCATAAAGCAGATCCAGTTCTTCCTGAGGCACTTCATAATCTTTCATGAATGCTGCGAACGATTTGTATTCCCGTTGCAGTTTCTTGCGTGCCTTGTCGATGTATTTCAGGTTGGTATTCAGGATGGCTCCCTTGGCTGAGAGTTCCCGATGGTATTTGGTATATTTGGTTGTGTCGAGTGGAACGAAGTAGTCGGGCATGATGCCTCCTCCACCATAAACCGTACGTGCCTTGCGCAGCGTGGTATACTTCAGCGAATCCGGAAAGTGGATGCTGTCGGCATTAGTCAGTTCGCCATGGTTATACCGGTTGATGACGTCCATGTTGTAGCTGTTCTTGTCACCTTGTTCGTAAGGCTTTTGGATGCAGCGTCCGGCAGGGGTGTAATAGCGTGAGATAGTCAGACGGATCATTGAACCGTCGGGCAGATCGATCGGTCTTTGTACAAGTCCTTTTCCAAACGTACGGCGTCCGACGACAATACCCCGATCCTGATCTTGTATGGCTCCGGTTACAATCTCGGCTGCAGAAGCTGTGTATTCATCAACTAATACGGCCAATCCGCCTTTCTGAAAGCGTCCGGAGCCTTTGGCGCGATATTCTGTGTAGGGTGTACGTCGGCCTTGCGTATAGACGATCAAATCATTTTTAGCCAGAAATTCATTGGCTATATCAATGGCAGCACCTAAATAACCGCCTCCATTCTGTTGGAGATCAAGGATCAGATTCTTCATTCCTTTTTCCTGCAGACGCTTCAGTGCGCCGGCAAGTTCCTCGTGGGTTTTGGCACCGAAGTTACTGATGCGGATCAGGCCTGTTTCCGGAGTCACCATATAGGCTGCATCCAACGATGAAACCGGAATTTTATCGCGTTTTACCTGAAACTTCAATATGTCGTTGATGCCGTTGCGCTTGACATCCAGTTCGACGATGGAACCTTTTGGACCTTTCAGACGACGCATGATTTCCTCACGGCTCATTTTTACACCGGCAATTGTTGTGTCGTCGACGGCAATGATGCGGTCGCCGGCTAAGATTCCGGCCTTTTCGGACGGCCCTTTGGTGACGGGCTGAATGACCACCAGTGTATCTTCCAACATGTTGTATTGCACGCCGATACCCTCGAAATTACCTTGCAGCGGCTCGTTGAGTGATTTGGTGTCTTTGGCATTCGTATAGGAAGAATGCGGATCGAGCTCCTTAAGCATGCCGTTGATGGCATCTTCTGTAAGCTTTTTAACGTTGACACTGTCCACGTACAGGCTATTTATGGCAAGATGTGCCATATAAAGCTTACGTAGGGATGCTTCGTAATCAGCTGCTTCCTGTTTTTGAGAGCTGTTCTGTCCACTCATAGGAAGCGCTGCCGACAGTATACCTATGAGCAACAAGCTCATGTTCCGTATCCGGTTTTGTCCGGTAGTAGTTCCTTTCGGAGCCTTGTCGTGTTTCTTTAGATCATTTTTCATAAATGTACATTTTGTTTTAGGTTATCCGGACTTATCCGGTTTTTGCCTTCCACGATTTTGTGAAGACGGGTTGAAATTATCTAAGGGGATAACGATGTGACGAATAGTTTCTTTATCCGGCATATTTCCGGGTTCGGATCTTATTCCGGCTCGATGTCGAGCCCTTCCGGTACAAATTCTTTGATGTCTCTACCGAAATATTGCAGTTCACGTACGATGGTCGAACTGACGCAAGCCAGATCTGGCTCAGTAAACAGAATGACGGTTTCTATGCCTGAAAGCCTCCGGTTGACGTCCGCAATGGCTAACTCGTATTCAAAGTCTTTGATGGAACGAATGCCACGCAGAATAAAATTGGCTCCCATACGGCGGGCAAAGTCTACGGTCAGATCATTATAGCCTTCTACTTCTATTTTAGGTTCGTCCTGATAGAGTTTGCGCAAGGCTTCAATACGCTTTTCGGCTGGTTTCAGTCCGCGTTTCCGGGCATTGACGCCTACGCCGATAATGATTTTATCGAACAGGGGCAGTCCCCGTCGTACGATGGAATCGTGTCCTTTAGTGTAAGGATCGAAGCTGCCGGGAAATATGGCAATTCTCATGTTTCTTCTTATTTAAATTCTTTGCCGAATGGCATTAAGGCAAGCATGGCCAGTTTCAGGTGTTGCATGGCAAACGGGATTCCGATGATCGTTACAGCCAGTGCAAGAGCACAAACCAGATGTTCCATGACGATGGCCAGTCCTCCAACAAGCAGCCATACGATGTTCATGAAGAGGTTCAGGCATCCTGTGCTGTCGTTTTTCTCAATGATATTGCGTCCGAAAGGCCAGAGAATGGCGTTTCCTATTTTAAACGTTTGCATGGCAAAGGGAATACCAATGATGGTGCAGCATAGCAACAGGCTGGCAATCATATAAGAGGCCCAATTTACCAGACCACCGGTGATGAGCCATAGGATATTGAGTAGTAATCGTATCATTTAGTCGATATATTCTTCTTCCTCTTCAGCACGGTCTTCTTCGATGACGAGGTTGTTGATGATAAAGTTTTGTCGTTCCATGGTGTTTTTTCCCATGTAATATTCCAGAAGTTCTTTGACCTGATCGCTTTTATGGAGCGAGACTTGTTCCAAACGCATATCCGGCCCAATAAAATACTTGAATTCATCGGGCGAAATTTCTCCTAACCCTTTGAATCGGGTGATTTCCGGGTCAGGTCCTAATGCTTCAATGGCAGTTAGTCGTTCTTCATCGGTGTAGCAGTACATCGTGACGAAATCAGAACGGGTGGATATATGCTGTAGCTTCCTTTCTCCATGGATTGCCGAAGCAGCGTCGTTTTCGTTGTCTGTTGTTCCTTCTTTTGCTTGTTTCTCCTGGTCTTCAATTGCTTTCAGACGTGCTTTTCCTAATTTGCTTTTTTTGTTGCGTACACGGAACAGAGGAGTCTGCAGAATATAGACATGTCCTTTTTTGACTAAATCAGGGAAGAATTGCAGGAAGAAAGTGATCATGAGCAGACGGATGTGCATGCCGTCGACATCAGCATCGGTGGCTACGATAACTTTGTTATAGCGCAATCCTTCAAGTCCGTCCTCTATGTTGAGTGCAGCCTGGAGCAAGTTGAATTCTTCATTTTCATAAACAACCTTTTTGGTCAGGCCGAAGCAGTTGAGCGGTTTTCCCCTGAGGCTGAATACAGCCTGTGTGCCCACATCCCGGCTTTTTGTGATGGAGCCCGATGCTGAGTCGCCCTCCGTAATGAAGATACTACTTTCGTTGCGCAGATCGCCTTTGGCATCGTTAAGATGGATGCGGCAGTCGCGGAGCTTTCTGTTGTGCAGGTTGGCTTTCTTGGAACGTTCGCGTGCCAGTTTGGTAATGCCTGCAATGGCCTTGCGTTCCTTTTCACTTTCCGTAATTTTCTGAATGATGATTTCTGCCGTTTCGGGATTCTTGTGCAGGTAGTTGTCCACCTGTTCCTTAACAAAATCGCCCACGAACTTATCGATACTGATGCCTCCGTCGGGAACGGTTGTCAGCGATCCGAGCTTGATTTTTGTCTGGCTCTCAAAAAGTGGTTCTTCTATGTTAATGGCAATGGCACCGACAAGTCCGTTCCGGATGTCGCCGTAGTCGAAGTTCTTGCCCGAAAAATCTTTGATGGCTTCGGCTATATGCTTTTTGAATGCACTTTGGTGGGTACCTCCCTGGGTCGTGTGTTGGCCGTTGACGAACGAATAATATTCTTCACCGTATTGGTTGGTGTGCGTAAAGGCAATTTCGATGTCTTCGCCTTTCAGATGAACGATCGGGTAGAGTCCTTCATTGGTCATATTGTCCGTAAGCAGGTCCTCCAGTCCTTTACGCGAATGGATGCGCCTGCCATTGAACATAATCGTGAGCCCCGTGTTCAGATACGTATAATTGCGCAACATGGTTTCGATAAACTCGTTGCGGAATGCAAAATGACGGAACAGGGTATCGTCAGGTTCAAAGGTGATACGGGTTCCGGTTTCATCACTGCTCGGGCTGGTTGTGTCGGACTGTAATATTCCCCGTTCGAAGGTGATCCGCCGTTCCTGGCCGTCGCGAAAGCTGCTTACTTCAAAAAAAGAACTGAGCGCATTGACTGCTTTCAGACCGACGCCGTTCAGACCAACACTTTTTTTGAACGCTTTCGAATCATATTTTCCTCCCGTATTGAGTTTGCTGACAGCTTCGATCAGTTTACCCTGGGGGATACCCCGTCCATAGTCGCGGACGGTTACCCGTCTGTTGTTTTCAACGTCGATTTCAATACGCTTTCCGGCTTGCATCTTGAATTCGTCGATGCTGTTGTCCACAACCTCTTTCAGCAATACGTAAATACCGTCTTCGGCATGTGTGCCGTCTCCTAATTTGCCGATATACATGCCGGGGCGTGTGCGCACGTGCTCCATATCCGACAGATGCCGGATATGCTCTTCGGAATAGGCTACGGGTTCTTGTCCGCCGGACTGAAGACTTTCTGTTTCGTTTTCTGCCATGGTGTGGTTTTTTTTAGTTGGAGTAAACCCGGATAAGATTGTTGTTCAATGTGTTTCCGGGCTGGATTTTAGAGTTTTTTCTGGTAACAGCGCCGTTTTTTGTGAATCTCGCAGTTCAGATAAGCCCATTGCCCCTGGCTTTTTTCATTGGTTTCGAGTTGAGGATGTGTTTCGCCGAATTTGATTCCCATTTGTTGGCTTACCGGGATCAGATCAGCAAATAGCATGGCGTTGACTCCCTTGTTCTGGTATTCCGGCAGCACAGCAACCAGCAGCAGATCCATAATGTCGGAATGCTTGAAATAAACGGCTTTGGCCAAATAGAACCACCCGAAAGGAAATAGTTTGGAGTGGGCTTTTTGCAGGGCCTTAGAAAGCGAAGGCATACCGATTCCGATGGCAATAGGTTCGTTTTCGGCGGTCTCTACAATTGTGACGAAGCGTAAATCGACAAAGGGCAGGTAGTTTTTTACATACTGGTCGATCTGGCGTCGGTTCATTTCCGAGAAGCCGTAGAGCGGAGCGTATGCTTTGTTGACAATGTCGAATATTTTATACTGATAACCGTTTTTCTTGATTTCCCGGACATTTTTGAATTTACGGATGTGCAGATTGTAGCGTCGGGCACTCATTTCGGCTACGCGGAAATATTTTTCCTGTTTCATGTCTTCGCCTGTTCTGGGGACACTGACTTTACGTTCTACCCAGTCGACTTCCTTTTCAAAACCCAGCCGTTCCATATGCTTGGGGTAATAAGGGTAGTTGTAAATGGTGGACATGGTGCTGAGCTGGTCATATCCGTCTGTAAGCATACCTTCCGGGTCCATGTCCGTAAAGCCCAACGGGCCTACCAGCTTTTCCATACCGTGTTCCCGGCCCCATTGTTCTGCTTTCTGGAGTAAGGCTGCCGATACTTCGGGATCGTCTATAAAATCAATCCAGCCGAAGCGTGCGTTTTTCACGTTCCAGGTTTTGTTCGCCTTGTGGTTGATCATCACGGCAATACGTCCTGCCAGCTGATGGTCACGGTAAGCCAAGAAAAAATCTGCTTCACAGAATTCAAAGGCAGCATTCTTTTTGGGGTCAAACGTGTCGCGCGTGTCTTCGTAGAAATCCGGCACGGCATATTCACAATTTTTGTAAAGTTCATAGTTAAAACGGATAAAGTCTTTCATTTCCTTTTTTGTGGAAACTTTCTTGATAATGATTTCAGACATAATAGTAGGACACGTTTTTATAATGCTTTGTTTAGTTAACTGACAAAGATACGTTTTTTTTGCCAGAAAATGTCTTTTACGATGAAAAACAGTATCTTCGGAGCTTCTTTTTTGGGAAAATTAGTGTTATGGGCATTGGGAAAATGATTGGATTTGCCGGCAGCGGATGAGAATTTTTCGTTCGTCTTTTATTGTTGTGGCAAACAGGTAGCAGTCGCCTCCATCCTTTAGTTTCAGTTTTTTACGCAAAGTGGCTACTGTTTCGGGAAAGTTGCGTACGGCCAGGTTGGCCTGTTGGTGCTGTTGCAGGATTCCTTTCAGTTCTTTTCTGGAAAACGATGAAAACGCTTCGATACGAAACTTACGTCCCGGAAAATCCTCAATAAACTTGTCTGAGGTGTAAAGATGTGTATTCGGATGCAGCTTTTCTAAATCGAAACGTTCGCTGACACACCGAAAGGCACCGGCTTTCATTAGGGCAGCGTTGGGTTCGTAGAGGAAGTCTTTCAGGTGATCACAGTAACGGCAGGAAGCCTTTTTCTCTTCCGAAAAGGTGAACGAAAAAAGTTCTGCCCGGTCTTTATGCAGATTGGCGCATACACATTGAGGAAGTGCATCTTCCGTCGGGCAGGTGCTGGTTTGAACGAAGAGCAGTTCCTTACATTCATTTTCAAGGCAGACAACGTGAATTTCCCGTACGTTTTTGAGCGTGTGTATTCCCTGGCTTATATCGAGCATGGGCGACAGTTTGGCTATGCAGAGTCCGGCTTTTTCCAGAATCTGGTCTTGCAGGAGCGCTAAATTGGGTTCGCAATCGGATATGGTGTACGTTTTCTGTCCCCGTTCATTTCTGCGAGCCGGATCGATGAAGACAAAATTGAGATCAGGTAGTTTTTGCAGGAAATCAGTTGCGTTTCCATGGCAGATCCGGGCCTGATTCAGGCCTAAGACGTGAAAATTATGTTCAGCTATGCAGCACAGGTGTTCCTGCTGTTCTACATAATAGGCCGTGTGGAACAGTGGTGCCAGATAACTGAAATCAATGCCGAAGCCTCCGGTCAGGTCGGCCATTCTGGTGTCGTGTGTCTTCGGGTGGATGGCCCAATTGTCCGTTGGTTCCAGACCGATTTGTTCTCCGGTCAGCCGTCTGACTAATTTTTGCTTGTATTTGGCGGTGCTTTCAGAAGAACATTGCTCCATAGACAATTTTGGCGGAAACAGGATATCACCGTATTCAGCCCATTCAGGAAGTTTCTTTCGGGCTGCTTGCCAGCCTTCTATCTGTTGGAGGGCCGATGTCAGGTCGATGGCAGGATTAGGATTTCTCTTCAAGGCCAGTTTACGGACGTCGTCCGTCAGATGTTGCCGGATAAATTCCCGGGTTTCTTGGTTGAGCATAGGCAGGAATCGTTATGGGATTGGTTTGTATTTGGCTTTTGCCGTGGCCCGGCTGATGAAATTGAAATGCCACCATTCCGTGCGTAGCGGTCTGAATCCGGCCTGAGTCATGACCTTACGGAGCAGGAGTCTGTTTTTCAGGGCTTCCTGACTGATGATCTTCTGCTCGATAAGGTATCTTTCCTGATCAATATGAGCTTCTTGTCCTAAATGGTCGATGACAGTACCCATGTCGAGTGTATCACCGTTCAGGCGGCAAAGGGTAACATCTACCGCCATTCCATAATTGTGAAGGCCACCTCCGTTTCTGGGGTTACTCACATATATGCTTTTGGATGTACCGGCCACGCTATTCCACATGGTTTGCTGGATATGCATGGGACGTGCGGCATCATATACTTTCAGGCTGAGATCGGGTCTTTGTTTCTGGAGTAGTTCCTGTGCGTGGCCCAAAGCCTTTGCGGCTTGCGGGTGCAGATATGCACGGTGCAGGTCCTGATACAGAACTTTTCCGGTGAAATTGTCTGCCCGGGCATACATCAGACTGACCTGAATGCCTGGTATCCGTTCTGCGATGTCGATCAGACCAGCTTGTTCCATTTTGAGCTCAGTTTCTGTCTTGGTCGTTTGTGTGATGTCTTGTGTCTGTATCGGATGCTGGCTTTTAAATGAGTCATTAGCATGGATATCTGTTGTTCTTCCGACAAGCAGGATTCCTGTGCAGAGCCACAGGAACAAGAATGACTGATTTTTTTTCATGTTGTCTGGGTTTATGAACTGGAACAAAAAAGCCGCTACAAAATTTGTAACGGCTTCGATCAATAAGTAATTCGTGGACCAGCCAGGGCTTGAACCTGGGACCTCCAGATTATGAGTCTGACTGCCAAGCATGATAAATCCTTCGGATTTACATGTGTAACCAACTGGACTACAAGTCGTTTTTGTATTTGTAAACCTATTAATGAACTCTCGACAGAACGAATTGGTAAACCAGCGGTAAACATCCGTCCTTAATGCAAAGTTAGTCAATATAACTCTATTATGCAATGAATCATCATAATAGTTAAGTTGATCTTAGTTACTTTTTTATCTATCATGCCCTATTGCATCATTTGAATTATCATAGATTTCTCTATTCAATAAATTCATTCATATTTAGTATCTATATTGGATTATATGATAGCGGTGTAGAATTATCTGATGCCTATATAAGACAAAGATTTCATAAAAATCCACCTGTGATCAATCCAATTCTTTTTATTTGCAACATCAAGTAACCAAGCATATAATTGTATGTTAATACGATGTTTATGTGCTAGAACTGAAAAAGCCAACTTATCCGTATAATGGGGTAGGTTGGCTTTGTTTATTCTTTATATGATAGTTACCATGTTCCAAATGTGAGTATTGCTTGTTTACTTCCTTTATCAAAACTAATACAGAGACTCATATCTTCTTCATTATTTTCTCCTTCTGGAGCAGGAAGGCCATTTCCCCACATTCGACTGTATGAATAATGCTGCTCTGTTTTAGACCAGCCAGAATGCGGTATGCTGATCAAACTATCAATCATTTGATAAAAATCATTTGATGGGGTCGCTTTAAATTCAATCGTAACTTTATCCGTATAATCCCCCTGAAATGACATTTCTCCTTTATTGTAGTCAATAATTATATAGTCAGGGAAAACAACACCTGTGATTTTTTGCAACCTTTCTTTTTCGGTATAAACAGATTTTGGAAAGGATGTATTGCAAGATTCTTCTGTTTCTTTTGTTAAGGATTTACCATTTTTGTTTGTGCAAGACAAAGTTACAAAGAAGATTAATAATAAAGATAAAGTCATTAATCTGTTCAGCGAATGATTGTTCTTGTTCATGTTCTGCTAATTATTCTTTTAATGGATTCTTATAATATTGGGTAGTTTAATTAATCGTATGTTTCTAAAGGATTTAATGTAGTAGGTGGATACCAGACAAGATTGAACTCATCAAGGAGCATCGATTCTTTTAAGTGCCAGAAATCATGGCAATATCCTCTACGTTTTTTATTGTCAAGTGAATCGTTAACGCATTGCTCAACATGTTTTAAGATTCTTTTTCCCATAGGTGTGTATTCTAATAGATTTACCACTTCTAATTCATCTTCCTTACGGATTATGCAGACTAATTTTCTACAGATGGGGCAATAACAGTAGACCTTTGTTCTAAATATTGTTGTTCCAAGTCTTTTGGAGATTTGTTTTATGTCATGTTCATAAATCAAATAATATCTCAAATTACTTTCGGGGGATGCCTTTTCTACATGTTCGCAGTGAGTTTCCGGATTATGAATTGTATAATCTTTCAGTTGATTAAAACGCACTGCATTTCGGTCTGTCGTAACCTTTTGAATGCTACAATGTTTTAAGAAACGATTAATTTGTGACTTTTCCTCTGCCTTTGTTATTTCAGGAGGTATTGTGTATGCTAAAGGTAATTCATTAGATTTAATATTCAGTGTAAGTTCGTCAAAACTGTCTTTTCTGCGATTGTCTACTGGAATTAATATATCATGGACATAATCTATCTTCTTTTCAAGAATGTTGATTTTCAATTCGTCGATATTCATTTGCTGTTCTGCAAAATATTTTAATATTGCTTCGTACGATTGAGATGCATTTGATTTATAGTTCTGGGTCATACAATCTTTATAAGTGACTTTTCTGGCTGGTCTGTTTGCAAGAATGTGTTTAATTTGTTTTTTGTCTCTGTATCGAAATCATGGACAGATTCATTTTTAGGTTCTGGAATGATTTCTTCATCCGGTTTATTTCTGTTTATTGACTGCTCTTCATTATTCATGATTCTTGGTTGTTCTTGATCATTTGTATTTATTGGCTGTTGTTCTTGTTCTTGCTTGTATAATGTTTCATTAATGATGGTATCAAATTCATCATATTTGTTTGTTTCCTTTTTCTTTATTATATCGTCTTTTTTGTGATCTTTTATCTTGTACAAAAAATAGCAGATACAAACTAAGATTATTAAATGTATGATTATTTCCATATGTTTCTGTAGTAAAAAAATATTATGAGTATCCCGATGGATAATGGGATACTCATGTTTTGCAAAATTGATTTTCTATTGATTATTCATGATAATGCGAATATATTGAATATTTTCATTGTCGCCAATAAAAACTCTGGCTATATAATAAGCTTTGTCTTCTGATAGTTCATTTAGGAATTTCCATTGGGATTTTCTCATGAAGAATGGAATAGAGTCAGCATTAGCTAATCCTCTAGTTGTCGTTTTAGCGTCATAATAGCAGATCGTTTTACCATTAAATTGAATCTCAAAATCATAGCATGGTTCATTTTTATCTCTACTGCTCCATTCTACAGTATAGCCTTTTGTTTTTGGATATTTCTGAAGTAAATCTTTGTACACCAGTTCTTCTCCTATGTCCCCAGTCTCTGAATCTGCAAAAATTCTATCATCTACTTTATCTCCTAGCAATCCAAGTGCAGCTGGTAGTTTTTTTATGTTTGCTATTAACAAATTAAATTCTTCAGAAGTTAATTCGGACGAAGCTAATTTTGCTAATACTTCCATTTTACCACTTTGCGCAATTGTTAGAGCTTGTTCTCTTTGTGTGTCTGTTAGCATATCGACTATAAGAGAGGCGCGTTTGGGATAATACCAATGGAACCACATCTGTAGTTGTTCTTTGGTGGCTTCTGTTTGCGACATCCATGAATAGAGTCCGTTCAATGGTTTGACAATTGAACTTATATTACCTGCTTCTTTAGCAAATTTATTTTGAATTTCAGAGTCAATCTCTTTTGCAATATCTTCTATTTTATAAATGCAATTAACTACATCAAAGTCATTGAACTCTTTATCTAATAATTTATCTTCTATTTTTTTCTTCTCTGATTCATACAGTTGATTATAGACTTCTTTTAATTCTTTTGGAAGTTCCAAATCAACATATAAATTTCTTGTCAGACATAAAGTTCCTATTTGGTTTGGGAGTATTTTCTTTTCTGAGAATATATATTTATTGCACATCTTTAAGTATAATATGCACTGCTTCAGCCACTTCTTGGTATCCTCTAGATTCTTACCTGTGGAGAATAGATTGTTGATTGATTCTATTGCTGAAGCTAAATCTTCATAGTTGTATTTATGCTCTGGAAATAATGTAAAATCTGTAGCCTCAAACCATCCTTTATATTCTTCTTCAATGGGTAATAATTCTTTGGATATGAAAGATGCATTTGTATATAGAACATCATCTGGTTTAGAATCATTTATAGGAAGTTTTATTTGAGACAGTTTTACGAAGTCACCACATGCACTTGGAACAATAGAATGATTTAATATCTGTTGTTTGTATGGGGTGATGACTTGATTGTAAAATTGAGTATTGGATGCTTGTGTTCCATTGTATTTACGTCTGATATGTGTAAGTAAATAAGCATGTTGTAGTTGTTTCTCTTCAACGTAATCCAATATTTTTTTGTACAATTCTATAGAGTCGAACATGATTTTTCTATTCTCTTCATTACTTACAGGTTCTAGTTCAACTCCTTCTCTTTCTGTGGTTGGCTCAAATCCAAAACTATTTATAACTATGGGTAAGCCAATGTCTTCTGTTCCTATTAAAGGTAAGCCGCAGAATATTTTAGATACTTCTTTTGGATATGCAAGGATAGTATTATTCTCAATAGGAACAACAGATGCTATATTGTTATATTCGAAATATTTAAATAAAGGTTCAGTAACACATCCATCTTTTATTATTTTAAATTGAATTGAATTATTAATTCTATTTATGATTGATATGGAATAATAATGTTCTCCATTTCTATAGTCTTTGATTTCTACAGACTTAATTTTAGGCATAAAACAAAGAGTATAAGGGAGCACGTTGTATAGATATTCCAAATCAATATCGTGGCAACTTGTAGGTGTTAAAGATGGCAAGGTTTTATCAAGGTTATATGAAAACAGTGTATGGAAATCGTTGGTATATGGTGTTTCTTTCAAGGAATCCTTTAAACTGTTCTTTGTAGTGTTTATTGTTTGGATTAGCAGTTCTTTCTTTTCAAAATCTTCTCGATTCAAGTCTACTGAGAAATGAAAATATCCTTTGTCTTCTATTTTACATATTCCTTCTGTATGAATTACTGCAGACAGAATATGAGTTGACACCAATCCTGTACCAAACTTTCCGATATTGTCTTTATGGATTTGGTCTTCTCTTTTATTTGAATCCGGTGAAATTAGATTTAGTGCATCACGTAAACTGAAAGGCTCTCCATTATGCCTGAAATCGACCCTATTTGGATAAATATCTAGTCTTACAGAGACAGATTCATTATAATCACTGGCATTTTGAAGGAGCTCCCAAAACCATCTTCTTAAAGCGACAGATTTTCTGTTCTTCAATAAAGACAATTTTTCGATAAGGCGTTGTGCTGGTATTGACAACAATTGCTCTTTGTCCGTATTATCGAAGATTTCACCTATCCCATTCATTGAAAATATAAGTTTATGATATTATTATAAGTTTCTGTATATATATGATTATCTAGTCCTGCATTCATATTCATCCATAAAGCGAATAAAATGGCTGTAAGCTTATCCAATATATCATTAAGATCTGAAATCAATGTTTTGTTATTTGTTGTTTTGCTCTCGTTTAATTTGTTCATTGTTTCTATTTTTAGATTCTCTATGGCAACTTTGTAATTTGCTAAGAAAGTATCAATGCCAAGCTGATGAAGCTGGTTAAGATAAGCACAAACTATGCTAGGTGATAATTTATCTTCAAGATTCAAGTTTTCTTCTAATTTGAGAATGGATATTCCATCTATTTTTATTTCACATTTATCTATGTTTTCCCTCAGTTTGATTTCTACTCTACCACCATATAAATTATAGGTATTAATTTGACTTATGTCTGGAAATTCAAAAACTTCTTCTTTTTGCTTTATATTTTCATCTTTACATTCTTTACGTCTAATGTAGACATACACATTATCTTTGAAAATTATTGCATCCATAAATGTCTGATTTTTATTGTTGAAAGTTAAATTGAACTTGATAAAGTTTTCTCTTTTTATTGAAAAACTAAAGATTTGTACTTTTAAATATAGGGCTTATTTGTGTTATTAGAATTTTTTTGGAAAATATAAGTTGTCTAAATCTTATTTTCTGAACCATAATCCTAAAGACAATAATCCTAAAGCCCAATGGATATTAAAAGCAATAATATTGCATGCGATATTAAAAAAGATTGCAAACATATATTTAATAGTTTATATTTTTTATTTTGTGGAAAATGATAGATAAATGTTTTTGATAATGTAAAGTTAGCTTATAATTCGTAAAAGGCAAAGTTTTTGCTCCGATGTCTATGTGTGTAGAAAACATATTCATTTCAGTACGCAAAAAATGTAGTAGAAGGATGCAACTTTGTAGTATGTATTTCCTTTTTGTTTTTAAAGTGATATTACATGATAGTTTTTAGCTATAACGGATGGAAATTTTTCTTTCTTATATCTTCTAAGAAGATTGGATAACATGCGATTTTTATTGCCTTCCGAGTCGTATTCATGATTATATCTTTTGCCATCATAACCAACTGTATAAATCAGTCGCGAAATAAGCATCATCTTATCTTTTGAGACTTTAATCTTTTTATTGGGAGTTGAATAAGCTTTTTTGTTCACCAAAAAGAATAGAAACATATCTGTAAATTTCCATTTTTTATGAGATATGTCCAAACCATCTCTTTCAGCGAAGATAAAATTTTGTGGTAGGTTGTTATCAATGAATCCTTTCAGTCCAATTTCTTTTAATTTCTTAAGCATGGTGTTTCTATCGTCTTGCTCGTTATGTACAATCTCACTATAAGTGTTGATGAAGTGTTGTAATGCAATCCGGATAATATTGATTGTATCTTCTCGTTCCATAATATAACGTTTTTTGTTGTTTTCCCGCAAAGTGATATTGGTACTTTTTAACAGGTTGGCATAAAAATAGCTAAAGTCTTCCAAAGTGGATTTTTTTATATCAGGTGTGTTTATTTCTAAGTCCTCTATAAAGTCATAAATAAATAGTAGCAAATACCAAAATTTACTGATGTCTAAGTGAAAAGCCTCGATGGTATTTTGTAAGTCTTCATTCATGATAAATTTTTCCTTAAATGAATCATCTAATTTTCGATATTCCTTATGATCCTTAGAATAATTCTCAAAGGTTGTATTGCACATTCCCATTTGTTTTGCTCTTTCATATCTCTCTTCAATAGAAAGATTTCTTTCAGAGTATCTGTTTGCGAATAGTGCAGGAGCAATGGATTCGGCTGGTACCATCCCTTGATCTGTTTCTACATAGTCTGGTAGAAAATGATTGGCTACTTCCCAAACATAATCCAAAAGCGGAACATCCTGATACTCGTATGCTCTGTCCCAACCAATCATTAAATCGGGTAGTTCTTCTATTAGGTGGTGTGTTTCGTTAGACATAATCATTATTGGAAGTTTTACGAAGTGAATAGTAAATATTTAATAATTCATATTTATATCGAAGGTTGCACGTCTGCTTTTTAAAGATTTAGGCTATAATTTTTTTCATAAGCAGGTGTTCACAAATATCTTTATATATGCATAGAGAGATATCGTGCAAACAGACCGGTGCTTGAAAGTTAAAATATAAAATTAATATTGATCAGTTACTTATCCTTTATGTGGTAACATACCAATGATTGGGTTGCCTGACCAATCATTGGTAGATGGTAAGAAATTTATTAGTTGCAGTTTATTTTCCCAATCTATTTGGATACAAAAATATCTTTTATAAGACAAAACAATCATGCCTATCTTAATAAGGCATAGCTTAAACCTTTACAGATAATGCATTTATTCGCGTTTTTCCATTCCATAAACAAACATTAAGTCATTAAAGTCTACGTATAATTGTGCACTTCCGTCTGATAAAGCTCTGAGTCTTATGTGACATCTCAGACCATCCTGATCCACACATTTATATTTTATGGATGTACCTCCATCATTATCTTCTTCTTTTCCGATATAATCAATTATGTCATATTCCTGCATTTTTTCGCTATAAATATTTATCACTCTTCTGTCGAGGCTAATGACAATAAGAAGCCGTGACTCTTCCCATTCACTCCATTCCGTCCATCTGTTATTTTCATATAATTTATAAGCAAAACTATGAGCCATAAATTTATATGTTTGTGCATTTAATGAACATGCTAAAGTAAATAAAATAGCAAATATAATCATCTTTTTCATATATTATCCGAATAAACTATTAAACAACCATAATATGAATATTATTCCAGCACCTAGTAAGAATATTTGGAATAGAATATATCCGCATCCCATTCCGCTTGCAATAGCGCCGGAAAATGCGCCAGCACTTCTTTCTCCATCCCGAGAACTCATAGCTCCCCAAATTGCACCAATGATTATTGCAATAATAATGATCCAAATCCACATAAGTAATGTCTTTATTTTGATTAATACTTGAGGTTTAATAAATAGATGTCGCACCCCCCTTTTTTATTATGTCCTGTGCGATTCTAGAAAAATATGTGGCCACTTCTTTATTGGCATGAAAAGTTATATATCTTTTTTTCTTACGGGCACTTAGATTTTGGTATTCCTCTCCAGTGATTCGTTCTCCTTTTTTATTGTACCAATAATCATCTTCATCAACGTTTGATAATTTACCTTCTTGGTCAGTGATATTACCAAAACTGTCAGCAGATAATCTTTTTTCTTGTAGCGCCTTTATTATATTATTATATGCATTTATAAATTCATCACGCATATAAGAATTCCAATTCCGGCTGTCGACATACGAATTGACGTTAGTTCCTAAATTATATAAATATAGTTTCAGGTCTATTTTATTTGTACCATAGATATATACCGAATTTGATGTGTTCTTGGAATTTTTGTAGATCTGATTTGCAAAAACAGATATGTTAGATTCTGTTTTTGCACTAAAGGTTGAGGTTGTATATCCTAACATTAATGCTATAATAATGTTTCTCATGTAGTTATAATTAATAAATGAATAATTAACTGTATTTGTATGATGACGTCTATTTAAGTATTGTGATTATGTTTTCATGATTAATGTATCATGCTTTCTAATTCCCAGAAGAAAGCGGTTAATAAAAATATGGTGTGGGAACTCATTTGCTTTATCCTACATTCAGGTCTTCGCATTACCTTTAGGAATGGATAAAACAATAGCCCACACCAAGTTGATCATATCTAAAACCTTAGTTGGATAAGGTTGGTATATATCAAATGGTGCGGTGCTACTGCCATCATCTTCATTCCTATGTCAAAGTTGCGAAGTTTGAATGTAGAAGATAATTTCAATAACACCTTTCGTTACTTATGTCCTTTCAAGGCTTAACACTTCAAGACTCATGAAATTGCCGCAAAGTTAACAAAAGGTTCTGATATCTTCAAATTAATAAATAACTTGTAGATAAAAATATTTAGGAATTATTTTTTGCATATTAGTATGGGTTTGATATACGATAGATATTTCTATTTGAATGTCAAATAACACCTCCTCCTTTTTTAGAATTGTTTACTTGTAAAAATTTGTATGTATTTTTAATATTGCAAAGGAAACAATAAAAAAAATGATGATAAAGGAATTATCCAGAAGCACATGTGGGTAGAAAAAGTGTTAAATCCAGTACGTAAAAAATGCGCACCCAAAAGAATATCTTTTAAGTACGCATCATTCTTAAAATAGGTAATAATGATTAGCAAAGTCTGGAAAGTCTTCATTTCTATATTTTCGAAGTAGATTTGACAGCTTCCTGTTTTTGTTACCATCAGGATCATATTCTTCATTGTAACGCTTTCCATCATACCCAACAGTGTAGATAAGTCTTGAAATAAACATCATTTTATCTGTTGAGACTTTTACATTTATGTTGGATATATTTTTCTTGTCAGCTTTCCTGTCCTTTAGGAAATACTGGAACATGTCTGCAAACTTCCATTTCTTAAATGTTATTTCAAGAGTCCTTTGGTTTTCAAAATCTATGGCTTGTCCATGTTCCAGAAAATGGTTTAAACCAATATCTTTAAGGAGTTTAAGTTTATCTTTTGGGGCTAAATTCTGGTTTATTATATCATTGTATGTTTTTATGTAATAATCCAGTGCCAACTGAATAAATTCTATAGTCTTCTTTTCACTGGTAGCAAAGTTCTTTTTTCTTCCATTGATTAGAATAATGCTTGTGCTGTCTGATAGATTATCTACAAAGTCACCTATATCTTGAACCTCACTTTTTTTCAGTGATGGAGCATTTGACCCAAAGTCTTCAATATAATCATGAACAAAAAGAAGCAGATACCAAAGTTTACTTACGTCCAGACCAAATGCTTTAATTGTGTTCTGCAAGTCCTCATTTTCGAGAAATCTATCTTTGAAGGACATATCCATCTTTTTGAAATTAGGGGCTATAAAATCATCTAAAGACTTATCTATTCCCATTTCTTTTAGTCTCAAAACATTTTCCTCTGGAGTTAATTTACTTGTTATATATCTGTTGACAAACTTAGCTGGTGCTATAGAAATATCTCCTTCGTAGCTTACAAAATGGTTGGCTACTTCCCACACATATTCAAGAAGTGGTTCATCAAGACATTTATAACTTTCCCACCAACCAATCTTTAAATCTGGTAGTTCCTTTATTAATTGCGATTGTTCCATTGATTAATATTTATTATAAGTGATGCTACAAAATAAAAGAAAAGTCTGTTGTCTGAAAAGATTACAGACTTTTTTTGCTATAATAAATTCATCATAATTATATTATAAACGACATTTACTCACCAAACACATATTGTACTACTTTAGTATTTGCTTTATTCTCATTTACAAAGTCACGTTCAATATAAATATCGGTTACTTTCATGGAATCATCTATGTGATTTAATGCAGCATGAACTATGTATTTGTCTATGCCAACTTTATTTAATGCTATAGTAGCCCAGCTATGGCGTGCTGCATAATATTCTAAATCATCAATTTCTAAAATAGAACCTATTTCTTTCAATCCATAATTAATGGCTTTATTAAAACCTTTTTCGTCACAGTAATATTGATAGAAATTGAATAATCGTTTACCTGTTTTGTCTCTGTATTTTTCTATAATTGGTAGAACTATTCTAGGAATATCAACCATCATTTTTGCGCCATCAAGTCTGCGGTCTTTTGTCTTAGTCCTGTTATAAATGATTGTGTTGCCTTGTATTTCTGTGGCATTATAAAGATCTGCCGAATTAATTCCCATGAGACAAAATGAAAGTATAAAACAGTCTTTTGCTAAATTATAGCGACAGGTGGACTTGTATCCTTTCTTTATATCCTTGTAAGGAAGTTCCCACACTTTTTTAATAATGTTTGCAGGAATTGCTCTTTTACGTGTTGCTTCTTGTTTTGGCATTATAAAATTCTCAAATGGTGAGTGGGGGATAAGAATCAGATTCTTTTCTATTTTATTGTACTTCTTTTTAGCTTCATTGAATAGCTTTTTTATGCTGATCAGATAAAGTGAAAGGCTACGATTTGAGGGAACACGTTTATTGTGTAGGATTAACTTTTGGGTACGTATTGCATGTTCTCTATTTAAGAATGCTTTGAATTCTTCTAGAAATTCCAGAGTGATCAAGTTTATATCCAGACTTTCTTTACCAATAAAGCGAATTAAAGCATTTATGGCTGTTGTGTAATTTGGAGCACCTTTTATTGTCGTTGAGGCTATCCATTCTTTACTGAATTTAATAAAGTCAATGGTTTGTTGTTTTTGATATTCTCCATTTAAGTAATCCATTACTTCGTCTATGGAGTAATTATTAAGGTCTACTTGTAACTTGGCACACTTTTCTTGATAGGCAAGAATAAGTCTGTCTATTTCTTGTTTTACAGGTGAATTTTGTTTGATTTTCAGATCTTTATTTAGATCTTTATTTGTGACGAACAAACTGGTTGCCAGCCGTCTCATTTTCCGATTTAGAGTGAATCTGAGTTTTACATTGTAAGTACCATCGGATCGTTTTCCATCTTTTTTGATTTCTGCATTGATAGTCAGCATGTTACATTTAGTGTTTATCGGTAAACAAACGGTAAACAAATGCAGTAAATGAGATGTAATTTTGTTGGTTTGATCCTGTCAGAACCATTGAGATTTGATAAAAATAAAAGCGTTAACTGCTTGATTTTGTGCAATTAACGCTTGTTTTTTGAGTGGACCAGCCAGGGCTTGAACCTGGGACCTCCAGATTATGAGTCTGTTGCTCT
>artificially_reared_2__coassemble_186_pt1 | contig 41071 bp, 37 predicted proteins | sample artificially_reared_2__metabat2_low_PE_008 | metagenome-assembled genome bin artificially_reared_2 | reverse complement strand
CTAAACTTATCAAAGAACTCTTTGGCATAGTGGCAGAAGCCGCTTAGCCGATATGTTGAATTTTTAACGGACTATTATCAACGTCAACAAGGCAAAAAACAAGCAGTTTTACCGGAGATTCGGCATTATCAGACCGTAATCCTGTATCCGGCAGGCACCTAACTACCTGCTACCCCAAAAAACACGCCGTATATTTGAAGAAAATATATGCCATATTAGGATATTAAAGAACTTTCACTAATTTTGCATAGATAATCAGTCAACGGACAAACGGAATTCCCTTAAACAAAAAGCTTATGAAAATAACACGAACAATACCATTTTTCGTTCTGCTGTTCACTTTGTTTGCAGCAGGCGGATGCAAAAACAAATCAAAAAATATGGAAAAAGAAACTATCGTACGTATGGAAACCTCCATGGGCACTATCCGTGTCAAGTTGTATAACGAAACCCCGAAACATCGGGATAACTTTCTGCGACTGGTTCAATCCGGCGTATATGACGACATTATATTCCATCGGGTCATTCGGGAATTTATGATCCAGACAGGCGATCCCGGATTAAAAGCACAAGGCAAACCATTGACCGTAGACACGAACGACTATAAATACACCATTCCCGCAGAAATTGTATATCCGCGCTATTTCCATAAAAGAGGCGCTTTGGCAGCAGCAAGAATGGGTGACGACGTCAATCCGAGAAAAGAATCCAGCGGAACACAATTCTACATTGTAACGGGCAAGACTTTCACCGCAGGTCAACTCATGGAATTACACTCGGCCATCTATCAGAACAAGGTTGACAACTTATATGATGAATTGTCACACAAACACATGAAAGAAATCTTCCTGATGCGCAAAAAAGGCGAATCAGCTCAATTACAAGCTTTACAAGATTCCTTGCAAAGACAAGCTGAGGAAACCGTAGCCAAGAATCCTCCCGCCTATTTCACGGAAACCCAGAAGCAAGTATACTCATCCATCGGCGGAGCACCTCATCTGGACGGTGAATACACGGTCTTTGGAGAAGTTATAGAAGGAATTGAAGTAGCAGAAGCCATTGAACGTGTCAAAACGCGAAAAGATCGCCCCGTAGAAGAAGTATATATCAAAACCATGAGCATTGAAAATTAACCTATTTCCATGGTTGTTCTGAACACAGCCTTCTTTTTCGTAAACATATTCGTTCTCCATTCAAAATGACAGCGGTCATTAGTAATAAGAAATTACTAATGACCGCTATTCAAATATCTAACATCTCTCGATTATGCCTCTTCAGCAATAACCTCGAAAGGAATTTCTACTGAAACTTCCTTATGCAATTTTACCGTAGCTACATAAGAACCTACTTCCTTAACATCCTTCACAGTAATGATCTTACGATCGATGTCAAAGCCCTTCTTTTTCAATTCATCGGCAATCTGAAGACTGTTTACAGAACCATAAATAACTCCAGTTGCACTTACACGGGTTGCAATGGTCAAAGAAACTTCAGCAAGCTTCTTAGCCAACTCAACAGCATCGTTTTTAATTTTCTCCAGCTTATGTGCTTTCTGCTTCAAATCTTCTGCCAAAACTTTCTTTGCAGATTCAGAAGCAATCACACCCTTACCAGTAGGAATAAGGTAGTTACGTCCGTAACCAGACTTTACGTTGACAATGTCATTTTTGTAACCCAAGCCAATAACGTCTTCTTTCAATATAATTTCCATGCTTATTCCTCCTATAATTATTTCATCATATCAGTTACAAATGGAAGAAGAGCCAAGTGACGTGCTCTTTTAACAGCCTGAGCCACACGACGCTGATACTTCAAAGAAGTACCGGTAATACGACGGGGAAGGATCTTACCCTGCTCGTTCAAGAATTTCTTCAAGAATTCAGGATCCTTATAATCAATGTATTTAATACCACTTTTTTTGAAACGGCAGTATTTTTTCTTCTTCACGTCAACTGTGGGCGGAGTCAAATATCTGATTTCTGATTGCTGTGCCATGATTTAGTCCTCCTTTTTAGTTTTGTTATTTCTTCTCTTTTCAGCGTATTCAGCTGCATACTTCTCCATCTTGACTGTCAGATAGCGAAGCACTTTTTCATCACGACGGAAATTTACTTCCAATGTCTGAATTACTTCAGGCTGTGCTTTGAACTCAATCAGAACATAAAATCCTGTTGATTTCTTGTCAATAGCATACGCCAACTTTTTCAGGCCCCAGTTCTCTTCGTTGATAATCTCTGCACCATTGTCGGTGAGGATACCCTTGAACTTGTTGACCGCTTCCTTCATCTGATCATCAGATAAAACGGGAGTTAAAATGAAAACGGTTTCGTATTGATTCATAATACGTTAAATAGTTAATTAATAATTATTTTGCGAAATGCGGTGCAAAGATAATTTTTTTAGAGACAAAATGCAACAAATTAAGCCCATCTTTTCATATAGAGTGCTATTTTTAACTTTCTCTGGGCAAATTATCCCGGAATGGTTCCCAAAAATAATGAATAAGGAGAGGATTAGCCCACCCTTTCTCAAGAAAAATTTGTATCTTTGCATCGTTGTTAAAAAACATCATTGTGGAACAATTTAATTTTGACATAAGACTTATTTTTGCAATACTTAATGGAAAAGTATCGGCAGCAATAAATAGGAAACTATATCGTAATTTCCGATTATATAATCTCGAAATCACCCCGGAACAATGGACCGTGCTTCTCTATTTATGGGAAAAAGACGGGGTGACTCAACAGGAACTTTGCAACGCTACCTATAAAGATAAACCCAGCATGACCAGACTGATCGACAACATGGAAAAACAAAATCTTGTCGTCCGCATTTCCAGCAAGACTGACCGGCGAATCAATCTGATCCATCTGACAAGAATAGGGAAAGATCTCGAAGAGAAATCCCGTTTTGTGGCCAACAAAACCTTGAAGGAGGCCCTAAAGGGATTAACAGCAGAAGAATTAAAAATCAGCCAGGAAGTTCTCCGAAAAGTATTCTTTAATACAAAAGATTAATATTTTTCCCCTTATAAAAATACTTTTGGCAAAAAAGTTTCTGTTTTTAAGGAATTATGCTTTAATTTGTAGAACATAACGATTAAAACTAAAACAATTAAATATAAAACAATGAACAACGTATTAAAAAGCCTTGGACTGCTCCTGATTGTCATCGGAGCTATTCTGCTCGTTTTAAGTTATGCACTGGGTTGGGTTGATTATAATCTGGTTAACGGTGGCGCACTGCTTCTGATCGTTATCGGTGTGATTGCTCACATTGTTCTTAATAAACGCTATCAGGACTAACCTAAAACACGTACAGCAAATAAAAAGAGCGCCTTAATAAAGGCGCTCTTTTTATTTGCTGTAACGAAATTATTCATCTTCCTTAGGAACAATCAAACGATATCCCTTACCGTGTACATTATTAATCTCAATATCCGGATCAGCCTTTAAATGCTTACGCAATTTGGTAATATAAACATCCATACTACGTGCGTTGAAATAATTATCATCAATCCAGATGGTCTTAAGTGCCAATTCGCGCTGAAGCACTTCGTTGGCGTGTGCACACAATAATGCCAGCAACTCACTTTCCTTTGTGGTCAGTTTGGTCTGTGTATCTCCGATAGAAAGAATCTGGCGCTGTGTATCGAACGTGAACTTACCCAATTTATAAACACTGGTTTCTTTCACTTTCTTGCCTCTAACCCGACGCAGGATCGCTTCTATACGAAATACCAACTCTTCCATAGAGAATGGTTTCGTTATATAATCGTCCGCACCAATTTTAAATCCGTCGAAAATATCTTCCTTCAAATTTTTTGCAGTCAGAAAGATAATTGGCAATTCCTGATTTACCTGTCTGATTTCCTGTGCCAATGCAAAACCATCCTTTTTAGGCATCATCACATCCAATACGCACATATCATACTTATTCTTCAGAAATGCCTTATAACCGGCATCGCCATCAGGATAAAGCTCTGCATCATAACCTTTCGCCTGTAAATATTCTCGAAGCAACATGCCAAGGCTCTCATCGTCCTCGCATAATAAAATACGCAACTTGTCTTCCATGTCTTTAATTTTTTAATATAGGTAATGTAATAATAAATTTTGTTCCTTTTCCTAATTCACTTTCAGCACGTATCACTCCTTTGTGATATTCCACAATCTTCTTCACATAGGCCAGTCCAAGACCGAACCCTTTTACATCGTGCTTATTTCCGGTATGTACCCGATAGAACTTTTCAAAAATACGTTTTAAATCATCTTTCTGTATTCCGATACCATTATCCTCAATCGTAATTTCCAGTTTATCACCGACATTGCGAGTTTTCACAGTCAAATGTAGTTGCACGTCATCCCGTTTGTACTTCACGGCATTATCCATGAGATTGAAAATGACATTGGTAAAATGCATTTCATCTACATAGATATCCGCATTTTCCGCTTGTAAATCAGAAGATATTTCACCGCCATTTTGAGAAACTTTCAGCGAAAAAGTCTTCACGACGCCTCGAATCAGTTCATTGGCATCCACTTCCTTTTGCTTGAAAGCTATATTATTCCTTTCGTACAAGGACATCTGAAGCACTTTCTCCACCTGGAAACGCAAACGTTTGGTTTCGTCATTGATCACCCTGGAAAGGCTCTCATACATCTGGTCACTTTTTTTAATCGAAGTATCTCCCAACATCTGTGCAGCCAGAGAAATGGATGAGATCGGCGTTTTAAATTCGTGCGTCATATTATTTATAAAATCATTTTTCATCTCAGAAACTTTCTTCTGACGCAGAATAATATAAATCGTAAAAATAAACGTAACCAGCAAAATTATCGTAAAGATCAAAGAGGGTATCATCATACGGGCCGTCCCCATAATATAATGATTCATATCCGGAAAATGTATCTTCACGATACCCATCTTGTTCGACGAATCATTACGGAACAAAACCTGTGTATAAGAATAATCCTGCCCCTTTTCTTCATAATCCGGACAACGATATACTTCCCTGCCGTCACTTGTCATGACAACAAAATGATAAGGAATATGCACTCCGTTACTTTCCAGCGCAGAACGAATGTCCTGATCCAGAAGTTTAAAATTGACCCGCTCTTCCAACGGGCGATTGCTCGCCGTATACAAGATGCTGTAAATCACTTCATCGAGCAACCCTTTCTGATAGACATAGGCGTTCTTCACAAACTGCTGAAAAGCCTTGGAAGCCTCTGAAATGGAATTTTTGCTTTTTATGGTCAGTGATTTCGGCATACTGGACGGATGCTTAACCGTTGTCTTCAATTTGAAAGCCGAGGTCAGACCGGAACTGGTTCCTAAACCAGACATATCCTGCATCATCAATACATAATCCAAGGAATCAATCTGTTTCCGATAAAGTTCGGATTCCATGGTAATTTGCTCCAAATACCGAAACGTTTCATTCTGTTCCAAATTATGTGATGCCCGGTCCAGACTTCGCAAAACAGACTCGTCAAACTGCTCCTTGCGCATCCGAGTCATTTCGCGGATGTAAGTCATCTGCAGATAAAGAAGAGCCAGCAACGAGCAGCCCATAATCGTACTTATGATCCAAATCGTTTTCTTTTTCATGCCACAAATATAAAAATCCACTCTATAATTATTGATTTGATATTTCCAAAAAATATCCTGTTTTTAACCAAATTAACCATTATCAGACAAATAATTGCGAAAAAGGCAATTATCTTAAGTTTAAATTGGGATTTCCACTCCCGCTTTTTCGTTTAATCTACAAATCACGCATAATATATTGTAAAAATGACCAAAAATCCAGCAAGAATTTTTCTTCATATCTCTAATAAAGATAACCAATGAAACAGACACGCAACACCCTTTTCCCAAAAACAAAAGTCTGTGATACATAAAAGCTGCCCCATTCTTAAAGAAAGGGGCAGCTTGATAAACAAATTAAATCTTATATGATTAGTCTTCTTTAGCCTGTTTCGCCTCGAAATCTTTCATCAGCTTCTCCTGAACATCGCCAGGAACTAACTCATAGCTGGCAAATTTCATAATAAATGATGCACGTCCTCCCGTAAGTGAACTTAATGCCGTACAATAATTGGACATTTCCTTCAATGGAACCTTAGCTACGATTTTCTCGTAACCATTCTCGCTACTCATACCCATAATCATAGCGCGACGCCCTTGCAGATCGCCCATCACATCACCCATCTTATCGCTTGGAACAAATACTTCAACATCATAAATCGGCTCCAGAATCTTTGGTCCTGCTTCCTTAAAAGCAATACTGAAAGCATTACGTCCGGCCAGCATGAATGACAATTCATTGGAATCTACCGGGTGCATCTTGCCGTCATAGACAATAACCCGAACATCACGAGCATAACTTCCGGTTAAAGGGCCTTGCTCCATACGTTGCATCACTCCCTTTAATATAGCCGGCATGAAGCGTGCATCAATAGCTCCTCCGACAACGGAATTAATGAAGACAAGCTTACCTCCCCACTCAAGGGCGACTTCTTCCTTACTCTTTACATTGACCCGATATTCCTGACCATTAAACTTATATACGTCAGGGTCTGGCATACCTTCATAATATGGCTCAACAATCAAATGAACCTCGCCAAACTGACCGGCACCACCAGATTGCTTTTTATGGCGATAATCAGCACGAGCAGCTTTCGTGATCGTTTCGCGATAAGGAATCTTCGGCTCCTCAAAAACAATATTAATCTTTTCATTGTTTTCCATACGCCATTTCAACGTACGCAAATGAAATTCTCCTTGTCCATGCACCAATATCTGACGTAATTCCTTGCTTTGTTCTATCACCCAAGTAGGATCTTCTTCACGCATTCGATTCAGAGCATTCATCATTTTTTCCGTGTCTGCTTCATTAACAGCCCGGACCGCACGTGTATACTTCGGGTTTGGATATTTGATAAAATTAAAACGATTTTCCGCTTGTTTGTCATTTAAAGTATTGCCGGTCTTGACATCCTTTAATTTCACCGTGCATCCAATATCACCTGCTACAAGTTCTTCAACCTTAATCCGATTGGCACCGGCACAGACAAACAATTGCGACATTCTTTCCTTTGATCCACGGTCGGCATTATTCAAATCATCACCCTCATGCACTTTTCCACTCATCACCTTGAAATACTGCACTTCACCAATATGAGGCTCAACTGCTGTCTTAAAGAAATACAAGGATGTCGGACCATTAGGATCAGGCGCTACTTCCATACCACGTGTATTATGAACTTTAGGCATTTCACTCACAAACGGAACTACATTACCTAAAAATTCCATCAAGCGTCGAACCCCCATATCTTTACCAGCGCACACACAGAACACCGGGAACATGCCTCTGGCAGCCAATCCCTTGCGAATACCTTCCCGCATTTCGTCCTCAGTGAGGGTCTCGCTATCGAAAAATTTCTCCATCAAAGTCTCATCATTTTCCGCTGCTGCCTCAACAAGCGCCTTGTGCATCATCATGGCTTTATCTTTCTGATCTTCCGGTATCTCTTCAATCACCGGCTGGCCGCCTTCGGGTCCCCAAGAATATTTTTTCATTAACAAGACATCAATTAAGGAATTAAAATTCGGCCCTGTTTCAATAGGATACTGTACGGGTACAACCTTAGAACCATAAATCGAAGTCAATTGTTCAAGAATCAAATCATAATCACACTTCTCGTCGTCGAGCTGATTGACCAAGAATATAACAGGCTTACCTAACTTTTCCGTATATCTGAAATGATTCTGAGTGCCGACTTCGGGACCATATTGACCATTCAACAACAATATTGCCGTATCAGTTACATTCAATGCAGTCAATGCGCTACCGACAAAATCATCAGATCCCGGACAATCAATGATATTCAACTTTTTATTATTCCATTCAACATGAAACACTGTTGAAAATACAGAATATCCATATTCTTGTTCCACGGGGAAATAATCACTGACTGTATTCTTCGCCGTAATACGTCCTCTTCGTTTAATCAAACCACTTTCATAAAGCATAGCTTCGGTTAGGGTCGTTTTTCCAGAACCATCATTACCAAGCAAGGCAATGTTCTTAATTTCATTCGTCTGATATATTCTCATGTCTTAAAATATTTAAGGTTTATGATTAATGGCACGCAAATTAGAAAAAAAACAGCGAAGAGCCAATAAAAAATGAAATTTCTTACCTATGTTATTGAACATAGTTTCTTATTTCTTTTTTTTCGCTATATTTGTCCGATATTGATATTGAACACAATATGGCCGGCATTTATCTACATATTCCTTTTTGTAAGAAACGTTGTATTTACTGCGATTTTTATTCCACAACCAATACGAATTTTGTCGAAACCTACCTTGAAACACTTATCAAGGAGCTAAAGCTGAGACGAGGGGAAATCACTGAAAAAATTCAGTCCATCTATTTTGGTGGAGGAACCCCGTCGCAACTGTCACCTCAACAAATCACAAGAGTTATCAGACAAATTTATAAACTTTATGATGTTGAGGACCATGCAGAAATCACCGTAGAAGCGAATCCGGATGACATTACGGAATCATGGATCGAAGGTATAGCCGAAAGTGGTGTCAACAGGATCAGCTTAGGAATTCAAACTTTCCATGAAAAAGAACTCCATTTTCTCAATCGCAGACACACCGGACGTCAAGCAGTCGAAGCCGTCAGGACCTGCCAGACTCACGGATTCCAGAACATCAGTATAGACTTGATTTACGGACTGCCTCACCAGGACCTGTCTGATTGGAAAAATAATATTATTCAAGCCTTAGATCTGAACATACAGCATATCTCAGCATATGCCCTGATTTACGAAGAAAATACGCCTCTCTGGAACATGCGGCAACAGAACAAGATCTCTGAAGCTGACGAAGAGAGCAGTCTGGCTATGTTCGAAACCCTGATCGAACAACTCACGCAGGCCGGATTCGAACATTATGAAATTTCCAACTTCGCTATCCCGGGCTTTCAGTCCCGTCACAATTCCAGTTATTGGCTAAACCAGCCCTACTTAGGCTGTGGTGCATCAGCTCATTCTTACAACGGAAACGACCAAAGAAGATACAATAAACCTGACCTCATCCAATATATTAAAGGTATAAAAGAATGGGATCAAAACGGGACCCACTCCTTGCCGTTCTTCGAAATCGAATATCTGACTAAAACGGACCAATACAACGATCGGATCATCACATCGCTCAGAACCTGCTGGGGATTGAATCTGAACAAACTGGAACACGATTTTGGTAGAAAGCTTACCGATTATTGTCTGAAAATGGCCACCACCCATATAAAAAATCAGACGCTGCAAATCATCCCTGACAAAACGGATCATTTGCAGCGTTTATTAAGATTGACCCCGAAAGGTCTCTTTCTATCCGACGGAATTATGAGCGACCTGCTCTTCGTGGACGACCACTGAACCGATCAAAAACGATACATTTAAAAGCTATCGGGTTTCCTGAAAAGAGATTTCATAAAAACAGGGATAAACATTGGCACTGGCATCCTTCTGTCCTTGAGAATGCGGCACGATGAGACGAACCTTGGCAATACCCTGCTCTGCGGAAACTTGCCGTCCTATCCGAACATAACTAAGCGGTACCAGCCAACCGGAAGGTACAGACTTATCATTATATGCCGTATACATAGCTCCAGCCACATAATCGTTAACAATAAACGAACCACTTATCGTCCCTGACGTGTTTGATGCTTCGATCACATCCGGCATAGGTTCCCAATAGGCACTAACATTCGTTGTTTGCACACTGTCCCCTCGCATATTAAATTCCGTATAGCGACAAATCAGTTGCTTCGTCTCGCCTGATTGCAAAAAGTCACCAGCCCCCTTCGAAATGATCTGCATATAAACCCCAGAATTCTTAAACAATACATACTCGTTCTTTGTATTGTCCGTCAGGCTATCCTGCCGATAGAACTGTTCCTCACTGATCACATTAATCTTACCAACATGGATCAAAGTGTCGCGGATTCCTTCCATGATCACAACATCGCGATTCAGGAACGACTCAATAATGTCACGTTCCTTCTCTTTCAATTCAGCATAACTTTCCGTATCATCACAGGAAGTCAAAAGTCCGACGCCACAACCTGCAAGCAAAAGCACCAGTTTCAATCGGCTCAAAAAATGATATTTCATACCTAATTTAAATTATATTCTTAATCGATTTTCGTGCTCCGCAACAAAGGAGCATACTTTTTCACAGCCTTTCGGGCTATTTGCAAGGCTTCTTCCAAAGTGCACTCCAACTGCCCGCCTGAAGCATTGAGGTGTCCGCCTCCGTTGAAAAACTCAGCAGCCATACGATTACAAGGAAAATCATCAACCGAACGCAAGGAAACCCGAATGTTGTTCTGTTCCGTATTTTCACGCAAAAAAATACTCAACTTCGTACCGCGAATCTGAAGAGGCAGATTAACAAAACCTTCCGTATCTCCTTTTTTATGTGAAAAACGTTTCTGTTCCTCGCGAGTAAGAGATAGCAACACCGTATTGTATTCAGGCAAGATATCCATTTTTACATACAACATGAATCCCATCAGTCGGAAACGATCTGCACTATAATCATAAAAAACATTCCGGTATATTTTATCTTTATCAATGCCCTTCTCTAACAATTTGGCGATAATGGTATAGATACTGCTACGGTTGGAATTATATGTAAAGCCACCCGTATCAGTCATCATTCCCGTATAAATACAGACAGCCTCATCATGCGTCAGATTATCTCCATTCTCGAGGGCAAATAACAGCAAATAAAGTAGTTCGCAAGTAGAACTCATTTCTACATATGAAAAGGACAGATGACAACAATCTTTTTCGGGATTCAAATGGTGATCAATAAGAATGCGTTTGGCGTTCATATTTTCCGACACAGGGACAGCCAACGTAGACATACGATTCAATCCGTTAAAATCCAAGAAAAAAAACAAATCAGCACTCAACAACTTCGGACGCAACGCTTCCTCGTTCTTTTCATAAACCAATATATCACCAGCCCCCGGCAACCATTTCAAAAAATCGGGATATATATTCGGAACTACTGCCAATACATTTTTTCCTTTCCGCTCCAAATAGTTTTTCATAGCCAATACAGCCCCGATGGCGTCACCATCCGGCGAAACATGACACGTCACTACAATGCTCCGCGCAGTAGCAATCAATGCCCGCATATTTTCTATCTGATCAAGAGGAAAGACATTCTCCATGATTACCTTCACTGTTTTTTTATTATCAGCTGACAAAGATAGTATAAAAATAGGTAATACCTTATTTTAAAGCAACTTTTAACGCACCTTCCGCTCGCATATCATAACAAGACCAACCCAAATTCCGGCAAGTTTCCTGAAAATTCTTCCTCTGATATGCTGTCAGGGAGTTATCCAATACGACCAGTTTCGGTTTAAAGACGCACTCTAAAGCAGCGAGTTCACCGGAATATCCACGGCAAACATATAAATAATCCACGGGATACATCCGATCGGGCATGTTTCGAACGACAGTCCAGGAAGCATCGTTCAACACCAAAACGGAGAAAGCATCTGAAAGCAGAAAACCATCACGACAATAAAGCAATGAATCCGAATAATGCGTATCGATCACCTGAGGCGGATTTTCCAGCGTAGACTGCCAGAATGTCTCCCGGATGTAATTCATCGACTTTAATTGTTCTTCAGGAGTACGTACAGACGATGCACTATATAGGTAGGAACATCGGGCCGAATGAATGAAATGCACAGCCGGAGCTGATGGATTGTTATAAAAGATTAATTGCGGCGTCACCTTTCGACTTCCGTATTGGTCTATATAGTCATAAAACAACAAAAAGATACAAGCCAATAAAGTTACGAAACGGTAAAAACGGTATGTGTTACGGTAAGTAAAGCATACATACAACAGCAAATAACAGGCAATAACGCCAGGCAAGGACAAATAAATTCCTGAAAGCGATGCCATTGGCAATGCTGCAAACCAAGCCAACACCTGATTCTGACAATAAACAAGAAAATCTATAAACGGCATCAGGACAGAATGAAACGGATTCCACCAACCCATCAACAAATAGACAGGAAACAAATAAAGCAAAATGGCTGTTATCGGACTGACGCAGAGCGTCGCCAAAGATGAAACCATTGAAATTGTATGAAAATAGTATGCAACAAGGGGTATCGTCCCTATTTGAGCCGCAAAAGAGACAGACAACATCTGCCACAACGTCCTCTTCCATCCGACACTTGTATGAACGAGGGCCATGATGCGTTTCTGCAACAATACGATAGCAGCGACTGCAACAAAAGATAACTGCAAACCGACATCGTAAAGAGCAAACGGATCGAGCAGAAGCATAACGAATGCCGCCAGGAAAAGCACATTAAGCGTAAAATTTCTACGTTGACAAAGCATGCCGATAACAGCCAAAGAACTCATCCAAGCCGCACGGACCAAAGACATAGGTAGCCCAGCTAAAAAAGTATAACTCCAGATTAATAAGATGACAGGCAATGCCAAAAGCCATCGCTCCTTACGATAGCGAAACTTCTGCAGGAAAAAGAAATAAAACAAACTCATCAAGACACTCAGGTGCATACCGGAAAGCGCCAATATATGACTCGTACCAGAACGTTGATAAATATCACTTATTTCGTCGGTAAGTTCTGATTTGTCTCCTAAGGCCAAAGCCGAAAATAAGGCATGGCCCTCCTTGGACAGTCCGTCATCAGACAAATGCTCCACCAATTGTTTCCGAAAAACCAGGAACATAATCCGAAGTCTGTCGAAAACAGATAAGTTCTGATGATCAGTCTTTAGATTTGCCATAGTACTCCAGGAATATTCCCGAAGAAAAGTAGTCCCTTCAACACCTTTTCGCAACAAATATCGGGCATAATCAAAAGCGCCAGGATTACCATTAACAGACGGAGGTCCTATCATCCCCCAAAAACAGACTGTATCTCCCGGTTTTAAAGCCTCACTTGCCTTTGAACGTTGAAAGGTCAATTGAACCCGACGAGTGAGACGACTCGTCTGAACAGAATCTGAAAAAGCGAATAAGACAGCTTCCGAACGTACCGTTTTTTCCGTATATTGAGGTTCGTTTATCAATATTGCCTGATAACAGCCATTTTGTTCTGGCCAGCTCCTGCTTACGCGCCACCAACAATATGTGTTAAGAAATAATCCAAGAACACAAAAAAAGGAACAAATCAATCCACCATGATAAGGCTTTCCAAAACAAAAATTGCACTTAGGCCTATATTTTAGGATAAGTGCAACTAAATTAACTACTAAAAATCCCGCATATCCCCACAACAGTTCATACTCGCCAATGACCTTAGTAGCCAACTCCTGACATATAAAATCAGAAAGAAGCAATCCGAATACATAAAACAACAAGATCCGGAAGACAGGACAAGTATGCCAAAATGAAGTAAAAGGGTTCAAGGATTGATCAACTCTTACAGATTCTTTAAATATGCAATTTCCACTTCAGGAGAATCAGCCTTAAATATGGCATTTCCAGCAACCAGAATATCGGCACCGGCATCAACCAGGCGTTTACCCGTTTCACGATTCACGCCACCATCAATCTCAATCTGCGCATGAGCACCGGTCTTTTCAATCAGTAATCGAAGTTCATGCACCTTTGTTATCGTATGTTCGATAAATTTTTGCCCTCCAAATCCAGGGTTCACCGACATCAGCATGACCAAATCCACATCTTGTATAATATCATTCAAGACACAAACCGGAGTGGCCGGGTTTAAAGTCACCCCAGCTTTCATGCCAGCTTCCTTGATCTGCTGGATCACCCGATGCAAATGTGGACAAGCCTCGTAATGAACATTCATCGTATAAGCATGCAAAGCCTTAACTTCAGAAATAAACTTTTCGGGCTGCACGATCATGAGATGAACATCTAATTTCTTCTCACAAAGTTCAGATACATATTTCAATACAGGAAAGCCAAATGATATATTCGGCACAAAGACACCATCCATAATGTCAATGTGCAACCAGTCACAAGCACTACGGTTAATCATATTGAGATCAGCTTGCAGATTTCCAAAATTTGCAGACAACAATGAAGGGGATACAATCGTACTCATAAGTTCAAACTTGTTTTGGTACAAAGATAAATGTTTCTTTCATTTAATAAAAATGCAGATACAATTAAAATCCAAAAACATTTAAGAATCCCTTAACTGGTCATCCGGTTTGGAACATGCAGACAACAATCAACATCCGGAAATTCCCGATAGTTTCTTGCAAAACTTCGTATAAATGCTAAGGTGCTTTCCTTGGGCAATAATTTCTTGTCAAGTCCATTAAGAGTAAAATGATCCATAGGCAAACATAACTTTTAACCTAAAAACGAATACAACTCACTTTTATTATGTGAAAAACATATTTTTATCAAACCATACCGAGCATATAGAGATCATTATATAAGAAATAAATCTTTTATTCCCCCTACCCAAAAAATTGCTCCCGTCATTTCATAAAGAAGAAAAGTTAAAGCGCCCTTTCTTTAGCTTAAATAAAGCAAAATAAAGAAACAAGAAGGAAGACCATTCTTTTTAGTTTTTAAATAATATATAATTTTATGGCCGTGAATACTTGCAGAAGATGAAATATAAGCGATTACAAATCAGAAAAACCTATCCGCCATACGGCCCTTTCATGTAATTCAGCTTGCATATTTATTTAAATTAACAACATAAAAATAAACAAAAAGCTATGTTCAAAAAACTCCTCATCTTTACCTTAATTTGCACCTCCTTTTCTCTTTGCCTGTTCGCGGGAGAAAAAGCTGAGCGTACGGTAATCTCTTGCATCATCAATAATTTTAAACGTGACATGATCTATTTAGACTGTCCCCAGACTCCATTTATTCGTGGTGAGTTCCACCGGAATCCGGGAGAAGAACACATTCTGGCTTTTTCCACATCAAAAATAGTCAGTCTTCGGCTCAACGGTCATGAACTGGAGTTTTTCTTAGAACCGGGAGACAGTCTGCATGCTGTCATCAACTATGGCGAAAGACTGCCGCAGACCATAACTTTCAGCGGTTCAGAACGTGCTGTGCGCCAGAATCGTCTTCTATGGAAGCTTTATCGTCATCGGTTATCGACACGATTCAAAACATCACTCAACGCTTGCGTTGTACTCGATCATAAGCCCGATAAACGTATTGATGATGCAAAACGCTATGCAGAAGAAGCGCAAAACATGATCGCCCAAGAAGCAGACGGATGTTCAGAGGATTTCAAAAACTATGTTGAAGCTGGTATTGAAGCTCTTTTAGGAGAATCACTTATATACTACCCCGATCTCTATGCCGCAATGCGCCATGTTCCGATCGAGCAACAAGGTATAGGTGACTATTGGACTTTACTGGACAACTGGAAAATTCGTTCAGACGAAGCATCACTACGCTGCATGCCCTATATGGACTTTCTTATAAAATACATGGTTTACGAAAAAGCAAAAAGCCAAAAGGACAACCTGACGGAACAAGGATTGGAACAAACCATGCCGAAAACACTCGAAGAATATTACCGCCTGGCAGAACAGACATTTGACGGAGTACAACTCGACGCTGTGCTATTCACTATATTGACCCGATATATCACGGAAGGCAAGAATATCGATGAAATTGATCAATGGATTGCCGATTATAAAAAGCGCTACAACACCAATCCAGAATACCTTCAGATTCTCGAATCGCTCTTGCAGTAATATTCGCCCAAAAGACTCTCTCCATATAATACACAAAAACCATTTAAAGAATAATCAGTAAAAATCCTATGAAAACAGCAAAAGGGACCTACAGAAACTACATCCGGCATGCGACAGCAATGATCATTACAGCCTTCCTGCTGGCGATCTTTCCATCAGGCATGCATGCACAGAACAATGAGCAGGCTCGCCAAATGGCTGCAGAAAAAATTACCATACGCATAAGCGATGCGTCATTGGCAGACATTTTAAAACAAGTAGAGAAAAAAGCCAATATAAAAATCGTATTCTACGGAGCCATACCCGGCATCGATCAGAAAACAACAATCAATGCGCGTGGACGAAGTTTGAGCAGTGTGCTTCAAGAACTCCTCCGCGGACACGGTGTAACGATCTCCTATGGTGCCGACAGAACTGTCAGTTTGACAGCCAAAGACAACAAACCCGAAAACAACAACCTTGTAAAAGTTGCAGGAACCGTTCGGGATGCAGAAACCGGAGAAACTCTTATCGGAGCTACCGTAACAATCACTGACGGTGCCGGTAACAGTACTGGTCGGGGATGTATTACCGATATGGACGGTAAATATTTTCTCGAACTGCCGCGCAAAGCGTCTATTGCCGTTGCCTATATGGGCTATAAACAACAATCCATACAGATACTCAAGAACCGATCCAATTTTGACATCATGCTTGAGCCAAATTCCGTAGGCATGGACGAAGTCGTTGTTACGGGTATCAGCAAGCGCAGTAAAAACAGTTTTACAGGTAATTATGTAACAGTCGAAGGTGCAGAACTTATGAAACTTTCGCCTGGAAACATTCTGAAGGGATTGCAATATTTTGATCCGAGTTTTAAAATTGTGGAAAACAACGACGCAGGATCCGACCCTAACGCTCAACTTGATTTCCGTATCCGAGGCGACCAGACACTCGGATCTAACCGCGAATATTCCAGTATGGAATTGATGCTCGACAACGTATCGAGCCGACCGAACGTGCCTCTTTTCGTTCTCGACGGATTTATCGTGCCGATCAGCCAAGTGCTCGACCTTGACCCGACACGCGTAGAATCCATTACTATCCTGAAAGATGCAGCCGCCACGGCCGTTTACGGATCGCGTGCTGCTAACGGTGTGATCGTTGTTGAAACAAAAGTAGCTCCAGACGGAACTCTTTCTATCAATTATTCAGGAAGTATAGCCATACAAACCCCTGACTTAACAGACTATAATCTTTGCAACGCAGAAGAAAAACTCAATTTGGAATGGATGGCGGGTATCTACGATGTAAACAACGCAGAACAAATGAATACGTACAACAAATATCTGCGCAATGTACAAGCAGGGGTAAACACCTACTGGCTCTCACAACCACTTCGTACAGCACTGCAACAGCGCCACTCCTTAACCGCTGCTGGTGGTACGGAAGTGTTCCGTTATTCTTTAGGTATTAATGCGACGCTGACGCCTGGTGTCATGAAAGGCTCAGCCAATAACTCCAAAAGCGCTAACCTGAACATGAGCTATCGACTTGGAAAATGGAACGTAGGAGCCACAGTAACACTGACTGATGCACGTGGCGACAACTCTCCCTATGGTTCATTCAGCGACTACACCGACGCCAACCCTTATTACACCATCCGAAATGAAGAGGGTGAAATAGAAAAAGTTCTTGATAACAAAGGTATGGGTACTGGAAATGTACGTGAAAAAATCCTCAACCCACTGTATAACTCACAGTTTAACCCAAAAGACTTCTCGGCAAACATGAACTTGTTCACGGGACTTAATTTGGAATATGCCCTCATGGAAAACTTGCGTTTCACGGCACAAGTATCCTATAGCCGTGGCATGGCCCGAGCAGAACGTTTTCGTCCGGCCCAGCTTACTGATTTTGAAACCACTCTGGACCTAACAAAGAAAGGTAGTTATACAAAATCAACCGGAGAATCAACTTCATGGAGCACAAACCTTGGTTTTAATTATAATAAAGCCTGGGGAAAGCATTTGGTCAGCATCTTCGGGAACTGGACCCTTAACGATGATACAAACAACGCAGTCAATCTTTCAGCTACAGGCTACCCGAATGAAAGTATGGATGACTTTATTTTCGGATATGAGATGAATACCAACCCGTCTGGTAGTGAAACGACATCACGTTCCATGGGTATGACCGGACAGTTTTCATATTCTTACGACAATCGTTACTCATTCGACGCCAATGTTCGTGGCGACATCTCATCACAATTTGCAGACCTCACCTTACAACCGTTCTGGTCCGTCGGTGCACGTTGGAATGCTCATCGTGAGAAATGGCTTGAAGGTATTATTCCTAACCTGACGCTACGCACCTCATATGGTAAAACCGGAAGTCAGTCCTACAGCCCTTATCAGGCAATAGAATTCTATTCATATTCTTCTACGATGAAACCCTACGAATCATTTACCGTACTTGGTGCCATGCTTCAGGGATTACCAAATCCAAATTTAGGGTGGGCCACGACCGACAATTTCAGTGCCAGTGCAGAATTAGGTCTGTGGAAAAACCGTATCAATATGAGTTTCAGCTTCTACAATAACATTACACGCCAGATGCTTATCGACTACGACCTGGCTCCCTCTACCGGTTTTTCTTCTCAAACCATCAATGCCGGTGAATTACAGAATATTGGTTTTGACCTAAGTTTCAATGTCATCGCATTACAAAATTATCAGAAGGGGATTTTCTGGACCATCGGAGCCAATGCCAACCACAACAGAAACCGTATCCGAAAAATATCCAATGTTCTTGAGAAAATGAACGAAGAAGCATTAGCCTCAACCTCTGCACCTATACCGGTTTATCAGGTCGGTCATTCGACTTCAACGCTCTACACGGTACGTTCACTCGGTATAGATCCAGCAACCGGACAGGAAGTATTTCTGAAACGTAACGGCGAGAAAACCTTTACATGGGACGCTACGGATAAGGTACCCGTAGGCGACACAAACCCGAAAGTTAGTGGTACAATCAACACTTCATTCACATGGAAGGATGCATACTGCACGCTGGCTTTCACTTACAAATGGGGTGGCATCGCCTATAACTCAACACTCGTTGATAAACTTGAGAACCGTAGTGTGGGCCTGAATGCCGACCGACGTGCTTTAACCCAGCGCTGGACAAAACCAGGCGATGTGACTCCATACAAGGCCTTAAGTGAAATCGGTAGCAACACCCCTCAAAGCACACGCTTCATCATGGACGACAACGAGCTGGCTTTCTCAAGTATAAACCTCGGCTATCGTTTCCAGGATGCCAAGTATCCATTCTTACGTAAGTGTAGCATTCAGGCGCTCAATCTTGACCTTACGACCAATGATTTAGGCCGCCTTTCTACAATAGCCATGGAACGAGGACTCAGTTATCCTTTTGCCCGGACATACACCTTGGCTCTCTCCATCATTTTCAAATAATCATATCCGACACTACAAGAATACAAATATGAAAATTAAAAATCTGATTACACCGATATGCGTTATCTCCGCACTCTTTCTGCAAACATCATGCAGTTGGTTTGACATTAATCCAAAAACCGACGTCGAAGCTGAAAAATTATTTTCAACAGAAAGCGGATTTGAAAGCGCCCTTGCCGGTATCTACATTTCAGCAACCGATCGTGAAGGTTACGGCGACAATTGGACATTCGGGTTCATCGATAAACTCGCTCAGAGTTATGACAATATAGCACAAGACGAATCGGCATCCACAATTTACGACTACACACGCGAATCAGGAAGCAAAGATGTCCTATCTACCATGTGGCTTAAAAGCTATTACTTGATTGCCAATGCAAACAATCTGTTACAATGGCTTGACCAGCGAGGTGAAACAGTTATACCTTCTGAAGAGACTCGTAACATGATCCGGGGAGAAGCTATTGCCTGGAGAGCATTCCTGCACTTTGATTTGCTCCGTGGATGGGGACCGATTGTCAAAAACAATCCCAAGGCCAAGTCTATCCCCTACCGCACCAAAGCAGACAACACGAAACTTCCCCTACTCCCTGCTGATTCTGTAGGCAGACTTATCATTGCCGACTTAGACTCAGCACGCGTTTTGCTTGATTATGAACGCGAGACATCTCTCTCAGGAAGCAGCCGGCGTTTTCGTCTGAACTACTGGGCGGTTACCGCTTTAGAGGCTCGTGTATGTCTCTACATCGGACAAAAAGACAAAGCAGCCCAATATGCCCGAGACGTAATAGACGGTTGTGGATTAATCCTCGCAACATCCAATAATGGCGATCCGGCATTCACCACTGAAACGCTATTCGGTATCAACATCTATCAAATGGACGAAAATTATACCGATGTCTTTTCACGCGGACCAGAATTCAACTACCAGTATTATCTGAGAACTAATAAACTCGATAACATTTACGACCGTAAGGGAGAAGGTGTAAACGATATCCGTTGTCGCGACTACGCATTCTTTATTTATGAAGATCAACAGACGGCCATTACCCGCAAATACCAAACTGCCGTAAACAATCTCTACATGGTTCCCTTGATCAGGCTGCCCGAGATGTATTATATCCTTTGCGAAAGTCTGCCGCTTGAAGAAGCTGCGCCCTATCTGTCTGAAGTCATGGAATACCGTGGATTAACAGGCTATCAACACTTCGTGTCAGAGCAGGAAAGAGAAGATGCCCTTGAAAAAGAATATCGTAAGGAATTCTATGCAGAAGGCCAATACTTTTTTTTCCTGAAAGCCCACGGCAGGGAAGACTTTGTCAACCGTCCGGATGACGTTGCCAAGATGACAGAAGCACAATATGTATTCCCTCTTCCTGATGCTGAAAAAGAATATGGATGGACTGCAGAGAACGATGAAAACCCTGATGAGGAAACCGAAGGAGCTCAAACAGAAACAGCTAACTAAAGACCAAGAAATACTAAAAACATAAAATTATATCCTAAAAATGAAAAACAAGCTATATATACCCCTGATTCTGATGTCCACCGCATTAACATCCTGTGAACATCAAGAACCATTTTTGTTTGATGCAGCAAACAATGGGATTTATTTCAATGAACTCCAGTCGGGATTCATGAAAGAAATAAATTTTGCTGAGCGTGTACTTGACGTTGACTGCGTTGATACAACAATACAGATCAATATCAGCGTACTCGGACACTTGGAAGACAGAGACCGAGTATTCACCCTCCAGACCGACACCATTGAAGGATGGGCAAAACCTAATATCACGTTTCCGGACGAATTTATTATTCCAGCAGGTGAGGCCGGTATCAGTTTTCCCGTTACTATCCAACGCCCTGCCCTGATGGATTCCATATTCGGTATCCGTTTCCTGCTCAACCAGGAGGAAGGCAAGAGTGATTTCGGACCAGGCATCGCTGGACGTAACACCTTTGATCTATACGTAGAAGAATCGTATACTCAACCGACCACCTGGCAATACAATACAGAATATCTTGGCGACTGGAACGTAGACAAACAGATTTTTCTCTGTCGAATAGCAGGAAATGCCAATCTGGAAAGTGCGCTAAACGAACAAGCGACTGCACCGAAAAACTTATCAGCAATGGCAGTCGATTCCATCCGTAATTTCTATACTGCACATCCAGACGAAGTATTACCTTACAATATGCCATTTTATTTTAAATCGGGAGCTTATGATGATCATGTAGCTTATCCTGAACCCAATTATTGGAGCGAGGAACAAATTCAATGGGTCGGTCCGTACAATGCCTACATATTTGCAGCAGTATCCAACAATTCTGGAATCAATACATCCAATGAATATCAGGCTTGGAACAACATCAGTCAGGCTGACGGACAAGCTTATAACAAACGTGCAGTAGAAACCATGCTTGGAGTATATAACACTGCGTCGGTCAACAAACCCGAAACTCCTGTTACAGAGCAAATCGGCGTACCCATTATTGAAGGTGTCAGCTACGCGTTCCAGAATTGCCTACCTTCGTCCTGGAACCGTGGCAAGAGCTTACTCGAACCGTATTATGGTACCTATCAAAACCCGTTGATGGCAGCCGGGCGCAAGAAATATACGTTCATGCTCCATGCACTCTATGAAGCCAAGAAAGCAACCAATCCCAATTTCTGCCTCTATCTGATGTTTCCGATAGTACAGAAAACAGTTGGCGGCGAAGCAACCTACGTTTTAAGTGATGCTGCATTCGAAGGAACGGAATATGCAACTGCCGAAGAAGCATTGCGTGATTTCAACCGCATCTTCCGTGAAGCAGACACCAACAATGAATATAATTTCCCAATACTTGAAACGAATGAATAATCAGAGATTATGAATTCTATATCGGATAAGAACGAAAGTCTGAAATCCGCGTAAGATAAGGAGTATCCGATAATAAAACTCAATAGTCCAAAGTTATGATGTTCCACAATACAGTATGGAAAACAAAAACGATAAAAAAACAAAAAGATGAAAAGAATACTCACCGCAATAGCAACCATTCTTACCTTTACAGCCTGCTACCGCGACTTAGGTAACTATGATTATAAATTCGACCAGATGGACGAAATAGAAGATGTAACTCTGATTCCTGAGCCAGACGAAGATATGAACGGCGATTGGATCGTAGAGTTTACACAACCCATGAAAGGAGAAGGCATACGTACCGAATGGATCAAAGCATCAATAACACACAAATTTCAAGATCAGAAAAACTACCGTTGTCATTGGAAATACAGCATGCCATCAATTAATCCAGACAACACGACCTTATCGTTCCGCGATACAACCATCATCGCCGATTCCATTCCGGTCATGTTTCCAGAAAATACCAATCAGTCTTACGAGATCATGCTAATCATCGAAGACTGTTCAGGAAGTCCTGCCAACGGTATTGAGCAATACTATTCAATAACAGCTAACTCCGTACCGCCTTTTAAGAACTCATTGATGGTTCTGCATGGCAAATCGGGAGAACGACTGATCGGCAATATAGATGATAATACAGTCCCGGCCACAGTAACAACAGATGCCTGGAAACAAATCTATGGCGAGGCAAACAGTCCGTTCAAAACAGCTATTAATATTATTGACAATTCCAGTTATCATGATCGCAGCGACGGGATTCAGCAACACAGCCTGTTTGTTGCCACGTACACCGGTTTTGGGTACATCTACAATTCCTACGGCTTTAACATCCTGCACAACGAATATTGGACTTATCCGAATATAGAAGGCTATTCCATCATCCCAAAACAAATTGCCAGATATAATCCTGACATGCAGTGCGGCTTCATGATCGACCAGCAAGGCAGAGCTTTTATCTGTGGACGTGCTTACAAAATGCAGTTCTTTGAAATTGGAGCTGATGTCGCAGCAGGAACGGAAGGCCATATCACCACGGATGAATATGAAGCAGAATGTGGAATAATGTTTGAAAACTATCTATTGTTTTGGGACAAGAAAGAAGGGCGATTCCTGACAACCTACTACATGGGCAACCAATTCCCGTCACCAAACACTATGGAACGCTCCGAAGCTAAAATGACTGCACCTCTTGTTGATGCCGGAATAGACTTTACAACCAACGGCTATACATCGCCAAAAGGCATGGAAGCTATATTTGGTTATATTTCCTGCGACGGAAGCTCTTTCGGACGCACAGGATACATGATTTTTATTGATGACAGCAATAATGCCTACGCTTACCGTCTGGAAATTGTAGATAAGGAAAGTAGTTCCGAAGAAAGCAGTAATGCTCCTCAAACAAGAGCGTATACTCCAGTAGAACGTTTCAAAGTAACCGACAGAATAGCATTGACTGGTCTGAACAACTTCACAGCAAACAGTCCGATGGTTTACTATTCTCAACTTGATCCGTCCTTCTTCTATTATGCTTCCGGCAGTGAGCTTTATCGATACAACATGACTAACCGGCAATCTCAGCTCATCTATACGGCACCAGAAGGATATACCATTGACCTGCTCAAATTCCGTTGTGCAACAAACTATCCTTATGCAGGAAGTTTACCGGCAATATTGGATATTGCGCTAAGCAAAGATGAAGAAGGGGCAATTGCTACCATTAAGCTGAACAACAGTGGTACGATTGACGACAACTTTACCCAACAATTCTATACCGGATTCGGGAAAATTGCGGACATGGCGTTTGCACATGACTATATTTATAAAACAGTTACCTTTGATTAAGTAAATTCTCCTGAAAAATCAGCTGGTCGTTCAATATGACCAGCTGATTTTCTGACGATAAAAATAAAAATGTGGTCAAGAACCAACAGCATTCTATTATCTACCGCCAAATTCAAGACCAAACAAGCGATAAGATATAAGAATTAAGAAACAACATTAAACAAAAACATTGCAGAAAAACTAAAGACCAATATGAAAACAAACAGTTTCACATTCAAGCTTATTCTGATAACTGGATTTTTCTGTATTCACGGAAATTCCATCAGGAGCCAAGTTCAAGCCAATAAACAAAAGATCACAGTAAAAGGAACCATTGAAGGAGTAAAATCCGGACGTTTACTCTTGCTCTCCGTTCTCAGCGAACAAAAGGCTGATACACTTGCAACCTACACATTTAATAGTCCAAGCTTCGAATTGTCAGCTACAATAAGCCAACCGATATTAGGTAAAATCATGCTCGAAGGCTTTGCCGGAGGCTTTGATTTTCTGGCTGAACCTGGCATGAACTATACGGCAAACTTGACGAACGGTTCCAATACGCCAATCGAAGGTGGAAACCTGCAAAACAAGTTAAACACATATTCTCATGAAATAGCTAAGATTCAGAATCAAATCCAGAAATTACGCCAGACATTTGATAGTCTCCGTTCGGAAAACAAGTTCCGGAGTGCCAGCAAAATCAACGATAGTATTCAGATTCTCACAGCTGATGCACAACGTAAGAATGAGACTTTCTTACGAAATAACGACAATCTGCTTTCGGCATATATCACGATGAATCGCGTTTTCGGACAGGATCTCTCACTCGAAGCAACAAAAGAAGCCTATAACCAATTAGGGAAACAGGCACAACAATCAGCAGCAGGACAAATCATCGGCCAGCGCATTGCACGCATGGAAGGTGCAACTGCCGGACGAACAGCCCCGGACTTCACGCTCCCTACCCCAGAAGGAAAAGACATCACACTCAGTCAGATAAAGGCTAAAATCAAAATCGTTGATTTCTGGGCATCATGGTGCGGACCATGCAGACTTAACAATCCTGATTTAAAGAAGCTATACGCCGAATTTAAAGATAAAGGGCTGGAAATTATCGGTGTGTCATTAGACAATGTACGAAACCGCTGGACTGGCGCCATAGAAAAAGATGGGCTTACATGGATCCAAGTTTCATCACTTAAGGGATGGAAATGTGAAAGTGCACAAAAATACAGCGTATCGGCTATCCCCGCCCTTTTCGTTCTTGATGAAAACAATCGTATTATAGCGAAAGACATTAAAGGCGAAGCATTACACCAATTTGTAGCTGAATATCTTAAATAACCTGCAGCCTCAAGAAACAAAGAGACAATTACTATACGCAAATAAAACTTGAATAAACAGAAACAATAGCGATAATGGATAAAAGAACATTGATTTTTATAGCAACAAGCATTCTGCTATCAGGAAACGCAACAGCACAAAACCGTTACGAAATAAACGGTACACTCAGTAAGGATTCACTTCGACTCGAGCATGCAACCGTCAAGAAACTCTATCTGACCAAACTCGAAGACGGACGTTATATCCAGATTGATTCCACCAAAGTGCGCAAAAAGAAATTCACATTCAAAGGTAAGGTGCCAGAAATAAACGAGATGCATTTTATCACCGGGTTCGACAACGGCACAATCCCTGTTTTTCTGGAAAACGGAAAAATCTCAATTGCTCCTTTTGATGCTGCTTTTCCTGCAGGAGCTACAGCTACAGGAACACCCAACAACGATATTCTGACAGAATTAGCCCAGGAATTGGATCGAGACTTCAAACAAAGCAAAGCACGCATGAACCAACTGGATGAACTACCGGATTCAATTAAAAATGATGCCAAGACGTTCTACGAATATCAAAGAGCTCTATTCAACGCTAATTCCATGCGAATAAAACTCACCACACTCAATGTTGCACTGAAACATTTGGATCAGCCAGCGACACTTTACCTGATTCGAAACGAACTTGCAAACTTATTTGATTCGGAACTGATGGAACAAAGAGTCCTTACTGCTATTCCGGAAAAGTTACACTCCCACCCTGTCTATCAGGAGCTCTATAATTCAGCAGTAGCTCAAAACATGAAACCAGGTGGTTTTGTCCCTGCACTAAAGGCACAAACCCCTGATGGACAGGAATTCTCCCTTAGCGACTTAAAGGGCCGCTACGTATTACTTGATTTTTGGGCATCTTGGTGTGGTCCTTGCCGCAAAGAAATCCCCTACATTAAACAAGCTCTTGAAGCGGCATCAGGATCTAATAAGTTTGCTGTATTAAGTTTCTCAATAGATGAGAAGAAAACTGACTGGCAAAATTGCATTGAAAAGAATGCCATGACGCACTCTGACTGGCATCACATATCTGACCTGAAAGGTTGGAAATCGCCATATGTAGCACTATTCGGGGTAGATGCCGTACCACGCACTCTTTTAATCAACCCATCGGGTAAACTGATAACAACTGGATTACGCGGTGAAGAACTGGTTCAAAAGATTCAGAACATAATAGATGGAACTGAAAGTTATGAGTAATAAAAACAAAATGCAAAACAAAAAATGAAATACAATATGATAAAATCACTGTTGATAACAGGAATTCTACTCGGCTGCTTCAACTCGGGTATTTCAGCACAAAACTCAATTTGCCGAATAAACGGAACCATCGGTGACAGGCATATGCGATTGGCCAAAGATCCCATCACCAAAGTTTATCTAAACAGAATGGATGAAACGGAACAATTTATCATTGTGGATTCTGCTGAAATCAAAGCAGACGGTTCATTCACTCTAAGCTACGATATGGCTGCAGATCCACGTCCTGTTGTCGGCCATATCACTGGATTCGACAATGGCCTTACAACCCTATGGATGGAACCAGGAGAAGTGAAAGTGGAAATAAAAGAAGCACGTTATCCAAGTGGAGCCAAAGTGAGTGGAACGGCAACAAACGAACTGGCTGCACAATACAAAGCCTTGCGCGAACAATGCATTCGTACCCAAACTGATTTTATCCGTGAGGCAACCAATGAACACGGTGCTGCGTGGCTTGAAGAGGAAGAAGGTATTCAACAACGTACAGAAATCGGTAATAAAGCTCTAATGCAACAACTTGGCGATGAGATGACCTTTCTTCTCGACCATCCCGAATCTCCTCTGACACCACTTATGCTTCAGAAAGAGATTATGTTTCATCTGGACGAATTCTCACTCAACCGAATGCTCAATGCCATAAGTCCAGCACTCAAGGGACATCCCTACTATACTGCTGCACGTAATGCCATATTGGCAAAATTTCTAAAAATCGGTGGTGAAGTTCCTGACATACAGCTACCCACCGTAGACGGCCAGACCATGCATCTTTCCGATTTGAATGGACAATATGTACTGCTTGATTTTTGGGCCTCTTGGTGTGGTCCATGTCGTAAAGAAATTCCTTATCTGATCAAACTTTTCAACGAAACGAAGGACAAACGCAACCAGTTTACTATCGTCAGCTATTCAATAGACAATGACGACAAAGCATGGCGACAAGCTATCAATGATCGGGGCATGAACCTTGAAGGTTGGATACATGCCTCAGACCTAAAAGGATGGCAATCGCCTCAAGCACAAATGTTTGGTGTAGATGCCGTACCAAAAACTGTTCTGATCTCACCTGATGGTAAAGTAATCGCCTTTGACTTGCGTGGCGAGGAAATGATTCGCACAGTAAAACAACTACTCGATATGTAACAAACGGAACAAAAGCCGAAATAATTTTTTTATGTTGTATAAAGAGTCCTGTCAGACACTTAAAAACGTGTGGAAACAGGACTCTTTTTAAATAGAGATTCTTAAACAACAATTATCTAATCATTATTCATACTTTACAAAATAAATATATTCATGACCTGTCTTAACTCCATATTAAGAATTCTTAGCAAACAATATCTGCAACAAAGAAAGCTGTTAATACTGCTGCTTTTCGTCCTTACAACCGTTTCGACAACTGGACAAATTAAGGTACGCCCACGTGAAGGTGATGGCATCAGCACACTACTGGCTCGCTACGGGGTTAACACAAAACAAGGGCAACGCGTATTTATTCGTACCAACAAGAAACAACTTACAGCTAATGGTGGACTCATATTAGGTCGCACATATCGTATACCTACACCCAAAGAAGCAGGTTTATCATCAGATCCAACGTCCAAGAAAGAAAGTAAAAGACAAACCCGCCAGAACAATAAAGAAGCAGACAGAGGAAAATCAACACCAAGCAAACGCAATCGTACGGTAAAGGAACCGCTTCTTGGAAAGGATTTCGAACAGGTAACCGTAAAGTCCAACAAACTCGATGGAGCATCGTTTTATCTTGTCAGCGGACATGGTGGTCCGGATCCAGGTGCAATTGGTCATGTTGGCAAACGCGAACTGCATGAAGATGAATACGCCTATGATATCATCCTGCGCTTAGGTCGCTGCTTAATAGAACAAGGAGCAAAGGTACATTTCATTATTCAAGATGCCAAAGACGGAATCAGAGATGAGAAATATCTCAAAGGGAGCAAACGAGAAACTTGTATGGGTACCCCTATCCCACTGAATCAGACCAACCGCCTGCAACAGCGATGCGATGCAGTTAACCGATTATACAGAAAAGATGGAAAAGGGTATCGACGTGCAATATTCATACATGTGGACAGTCGTAGTCGCAAAGACCGTGTAGACGTCTTTTTCTACCACTGTACAGGTAGTCGATTAGGCCAACGCTTAGCAGAGCAAATCCGCCGGACATTTGCTGCTAAATATGATACGCATCAACCAGGCCGTGGCTTTGACGGTAATGTAAGTGCTCGCGATCTTTATGTGCTGCGTCGTACAAATCCTCCCGCAGTGTTCCTTGAACTGGGCAATATCCAAAACGCAAAAGATCGCCAAAGACTTGTTTTACGTAATAACAGACAGGCACTTGCCGAATGGATTTGCAGCGGCATCATTCGTGACCATGAAACATCAAAATAAAAAGAGAGCCTTATCAAATTTTGTTGATAAGGCTCTTAAACTCAAAATCTATCTTTAGTATTATATTATTCAGCACGCAAAGTAAAGCGTTTGAAAGCTATAACAGTACAATCTTTATCGGCTTCTTTCAAATAATCAGCTACAGAAATCTTGTCATTCTGAATAAACGCTTGCTTCAAAAGGCATTCTTCCTTGAAAAGTTTAGCCAGACGTCCTTGAGCAATACGCTCGATCATATTTTCCGGCTTGCCTTCTTCACGAGCTTTATCAGCTGCAATTTCTTTCTCACGAGCCAAAACGTCTGCAGGGTAATCCCGTTCATCAATAGAACGTGGATTCATAGCAGCAACTTGCATAGCAACAGCATGTCCGTATTCCTCGCCGACAACCTTGTTCAAGGCTACAATCGTGCAAAGCTGATTTTTATTCTGGTGATTATAAACCGAAATACATGGACCTTCCACAGTCATATAACCATCAAGTTCCATTTTTTCGCCTGTTATACCACTACGATCAACCACTGCATCAGCAACAGTTGCATTACCAAAAGGAAGTGATTTTACTTCATCTAATGTGGCACACTTGTGCGATACAGCCAAATCCAAAATATCATTGGCCAACTTCACAAAGTCTTCGTTTTTAGCCACGAAGTCAGTCTCACATTTCAATGCTATAATTGCACCAAATCCATTTGCAGCCTTGGCAACAACACAACCTTCAGCTGCTTCACGGTCTGAACGTTTTGCAGCGACAGCCTGACCTTTCTTACGAATGATCTCCATTGCCGCTTCGATATCATTATTAGCTTCTTCCAAAGCTTTCTTGCAATCCATCATACCAGCTCCCGACAATTTACGAAGCTTGGTGATATCTGCCATTGTAACAGCCATAATTATATTTACTTTAAGAAATTAATTCGTAATTAAGCTTCTTCATCAACCGAAGCTTCAACACTCTCTTCAGTATCTTCCGATTTTTCTACACGTGCTTTTGCAGAACGTTTACGGCCCTTATTTTCTGCTTCGCCCGCAGCCTCAGCATCAACTTTTTCTGCCTTACGTTCTTCCAAACCTTCTGCAATTGCTGCACAACAAGCCTCAAGAATCACTTCTACACTCTTGTTTGCATCATCGTTTGCAGGGATAACATAGTCAACATTATCGGGATTAGAATTGGTATCTACAATAGCAAACACTGGAATACCCAAACGATTAGCTTCACGAACAGCAATCTGCTCTTTCAGTACATCGACTACAAACAAAGCTGAAGGTAAACGAGTCAGATCTGCAATAGAGCCCAAGTTTTTCTCCAACTTTGCACGTTGACGGGAAATCTGCAAAATCTCACGTTTAGACAAATTTGAGAAAGTACCATCGGCTGTTAATTTATCAATATTAGCCATTTTTTTCACAGCCTTACGAATAGTTGGGAAGTTAGTCAACATACCACCCGGCCAACGTTCAATAACATAAGGCATATTAATAGACGTAGCTTTCTCAGCTACGACCTGTTTAGCCTGTTTCTTAGTAGCAACAAATAAGATCTTCTTACCAGATTTTGCAATCTGTTTCAAAGCCTCAGCAGCATCGTCAATCTTTGCAACTGTCTTATGAAGATCAATGATATGAATACCATTGCGCTCCATGAATATGTAGGGTGCCATAGCCGGATTCCACTTTCTCTTAAGATGACCGAAGTGACAACCAGCTTCCAATAAAGTCTCAAAATTAGTTCTTGACATTGTTTTTCTTTTTTTAATCGTTTACATTCTTTTTTGTTTCTCAACCAACTGTCAGGTAGTCTTCGCCAGAATCCCAACAGTTTAGATACTAAACGTTCATTATACAGCTCGATAAACGGCCGAATATTAACGTTTACTGAACTGGAATCTGCGACGTGCCTTTGGACGTCCCGGTTTTTTACGCTCAACCTCACGGGCATCGCGAGTCATAAACCCTTCAGCACGCAATGCTTTCTTATCTTCTGCGTTGATTTTCACCAAAGCACGAGCAATAGCCAATCGCAAAGCTTGTGACTGTCCCGTAAAACCACCGCCACAAAGATTTACCTTAATATCATATTTTTCAGCAACACCCAAAGTGTTTAACGGCTGTTTTACAACATACTGAAGAATAGATGATGGGAAATACTCTGTAAGATCTCTTTTGTTTATTGTAATCTTTCCTGTACCTTCGCTTACATAAACGCGCGCAATAGCGCTTTTGCGTCTGCCTAATGCATTAACTACTTCCATTACTTATTATTTATACAGGTTAATATCTATCATTTTTGGATTCTGAGCTTCATGTTTGTGTTCGTTTCCGGCATAAACATACAGATTGCCCAGCAGGTGTGCAGACAATCGATTCTTTGGCAACATACCCTTTACGACTTTTTTCACCAAACGTTCTGCACCATTAGGTTTTGCCATCAGGCGAGCAGGCGTTATAGTACGCTGACCACCGGGATAACCAGTAAAGCTCAAATAAACACGATCATTCCATTTATTACCGGTCAACCTCACCTTATCTGCATTGATAATAATTACATTATCACCGCAATCCACATGTGGAGTAAAATTAGGTTTATACTTACCCCGCAATAATTTTGCCACTTTTGAACCCAGACGACCCAAAACTTGGTCTGTTGCATCAACAACAACCCATTCCTTGTTTACTGTCTCTTTGTTCGCCGAAATGGTCTTGTAACTTAAAGTATCCATTCTTAATTTAAATAAAAATTGTAACTACTAAAAAACTTAATTTTTTCTATCTGCATTACCTAACCGTCCCTCCGGCCAAAGAAAAGACTATTAACATGCAGATTCATAGACATATATAGTCTATCTGATAATAATCGGCTTGCAAAGATACAAATTAATCTGCAAACCACAAGTATTATCATATAATATTTTATGAAAAAATCAGAGCTACTGGTGATATAAACAATAGACCAGAAAAACTGACCATGTGGATCAACTATAATTAAGTTACCCACATGGTCACAATAAACAAAATATCAGGCTTTATTTATATAATTGACGATCCATTCTCCAACCTCTTTAGTTCCATAACGTTTTCCTCCCTCAACCTGAATCTCCGGAGTACGTACCTGTTCATCCAATGATGCATGAACAGCCCGTCTAATTAAAGAACCCTCATTTTGTAATCCAAAATATTCAAAAAGCATTGCTGCAGAAAGAATCTGTGCCAAAGGATTGGCTATATTCAAACCTTTGGCCTGAGGCCATGAACCGTGAATCGGCTCAAATACAGGGGTGTGTTCTCCTGTCGAAGCAGATGGAAGAAGTCCCATAGATCCCGTTATACAAGAGCCTTCGTCGGTTAGAATATCTCCAAAGGTATTTTCCGTAACCAAGACATCAAAGAATTTAGGATCCTGAATCATCCGCATAGCGGCATTATCCACATACATATAGTCAGTCTCTACTTCTGGATATTTTAAAGCCATTTCTTTAGCGACCTGACGCCATAGACGGCTTGATGCCAATACATTCGCCTTGTCAACAACCGTCAAATGTTTTCGACGACGCATCGCATATTCAAAAGCAACTTTCAAGATACGCTCTATTTCCAAACGGGTGTAAGCATTCGTATCATAAGCCTTGTCATTATCCTGATATTTTTCTCCAAAATACATACCTCCAGTAAGCTCACGAATACAAATAAAATCAGCGCCTCGCACCAAATCATCCTTTAAAGGAGATTTATGAATCAAACATTCAAAAGTTTCCACAGGACGAATATTTGCAAAAAGTCCAAGCCGCTTACGCATGGCCAACAATCCTTGCTCTGGCCGAACTTTTGCCGTGGGATCATTATCAAACCGAGGATCACCGACAGAAGAAAAAAAGACAGCATCTGCCTCCATACATTTCTGAAATGTTTCATCAGGAAACGGGTCACCAACTGCATCAATAGCTGCAGCACCACAAAGCGCATACGAATAAGACACTTGATGTCCGAATTTTTCACAAACAGCAGAAATAACGGCAACACCTTGCTCTGAAATCTCTGGACCGATTCCGTCACCCGGCAATACAGCAATTTTCAAATTCATAATTATTTATTATTTCATTAATATTTATATTAATACAATCTTGTCCAAACTTAACCCAATTAAATACGAAAAACGTCTAATTTACTGTAACCACACTATTCGAGACTATATCATAGTCAGGCTCTATCAAATTCAACATCTTGATTGTTGCTTTAATGGCCGCTTCAGTCTGGTCTGCATCTAACCCTCGTGTACGTAATGTCTTTTGATTCCATATCCAAGTTATCTGCGCTTGAACAAAAGCATCTGTTCTTCCTCCTGGGGGAATAGTTACACTATAATTAGCCAGCCACGGGAAAGTTCGATGCAGACGTTCTTTATAAATAGATCTGACAGCCCGCATAAAAGCGTCAAACTGCCCGTCTCCCGATTCCTGAGCCTCGTATGCAGTTCCATTAATCTCTATACGAACACACGCCATAGGCTTCAGGCCATAAGCAGTTGTTACCAAATAACTCAACAGACGAACATTTTCTTCAGGCGCATCATGTTTCAATACATCTGCTACAATAAAAGGCAAATCATCCTGAGTAACTAATTCTTTTTTATCTCCTAATTCTATAATACGTTCCGTAACTCGTTTTGTTTGCCCTGAAGTCAACTCCAAGCCTAATTCTTCCAGATTTTTTAGGATATTAGCCTTACCGCTGTTTTTTCCCAAAGCATAAGCACGCTTTCTACCAAAGCGTTCTGGTAAAAGCGCATTGCAATATAAATTGGCTTTATTATCCCCATCAGCGTGAACTCCTGCAACCTGCGTAAAGACATTATCGCCCGTTATCGGTTGATTCGGTGGTATCGCAATTCCTGAATAACTTTCAACTAAACGACTAACCTCATTCAATCGATCCTCCTGTATGCTGGTTATGGCATGAAACTGATCTTTCAATATGGCCTGCACACTGGCCAACGGAGCATTTCCAGCCCGTTCGCCCAGTCCATTAACTGAGGTGTGTATTCCACGGCAACCAGCATATACAGCTGCCAGAACATTCGATATAGCCAGATTATAATCATTATGTGCATGAAAATCAAAACGCAAATGTGGATAACGTTTCACCATTTTACGCATATAGCCAACTAAATGCAATGGATTAAGGACCCCCAATGTATCCGGAAGCATAAAACGTTCCACAGGTTCGTTCTGTAAAGCATCAATTATCTGAAAAACATAATCAGGTGCATATTTAATACCATTACTCCAATCTTCTAAATATATATTCACTTTGATACCCAGTTCCTTTGCATAATGCAATGAATTACGAATATCCATAATATGTTCTTCAGGTGTTTTCTTAAGTTGATGCAAACAATGATTCAGTGATCCCTTGCATAAAAGATTTATGTTCTGGCAACCGCATCGGGCTATCCAGTCTAAGGATGTTCTACCATCAACAAACCCCAAGACTTCTACCCGATCCAGTTTCCCAGCTTGTTTAGCCCAACGACAGATATTTGTCACTGCTTCAACTTCACCGTCGGAAACACGAGCAGAAGCCACCTCTATCCGATCAACATTCAAATCCTGCAAAAGAGCCTTTGCAATCATGAGCTTCTCATGCGGTAAAAAGCTGACTCCATTAGTCTGCTCACCGTCACGCAAAGTAGTATCCATGATTTCAATCTTGATAGGAGCAATCTGTTCCATAATTTTCAGTAATTAATAGCACGAATCAAGCATTTTTTGCTTCCCAGGCTTCTATTTTATCTTTGTTCTGCAAAAGAAAATCTATATCGTCGAGTGCATTCATCAAACAATACTTTTTATAACCATTGATTTCAAAATGCTCAGACTGCCCTGTCGCTTTATTGGTTACAGTTTGGTTTGGCACATCTACCTCGACCTCCATTTTCGGATTGCGGGCAATACTTGCAAATAAATCTGCAAGAAAGGTTTCGCTCACAACTACAGGTAGAACAAAATTATTTAATTCATTATTTTTATGAATATCAGCAAAAAAACTACTGATAACAACTCGAAATCCATAACCGGCAATCGCCCATGCTGCATGCTCCCGACTGGAGCCATTGCCAAAATTCTTTCCAACAACAAGAATTTCTCCCTCGTAAGTCGGATTGTTTAAGACAAAATCCGGATTCAGACGACCATCCGCACAATAGCGCCAATCTCGAAAAAGATTCTCACCAAAGAATTTTTCATCTTTTGTAGTTGCTTTTAAGAAACGTGCCGGAATAATTTGGTCTGTATCAATATTTTCCAAAGGAAGTGGAACACAAGTACTGGTTATAATATCAAATTTTTGTTTCATGATCATCTGCTTTTACATTAATGTTCTGGGATCCGTAATCACACCGGTTACCGCCGCCGCAGCTGCTACAAGCGGACTCGCAAGTATCGTACGTGAACCAGGACCTTGTCGACCCTCAAAATTGCGGTTAGAAGTAGAAACTGCCAATTTTCCCGCTGGAATTTTATCATCATTCATAGCCAAACAAGCCGAACAACCCGGCTGACGGATAGAAAACCCTGCTTCTTCAAAGATTTTATCCAAACCTTCCTGTTTAATTTGGGCTGCAACTGTCCAAGAACCAGGAACAAGCCAACAAGTAACATGATCTGCTTTTTTATGCCCTTTGACAAGAGAAGCAAAAGCCCGAAAATCTTCTATACGTCCATTTGTACATGATCCGCAAAATACATAATCAACGGATTTTCCAATTAAAGATTCTCCAGCATTAAAGCCCATATAATCAAGTGATTTCTGAAATGACACTCGACTGGATTCCGGAATATTTTCCATGGCAGGTATATGCTGCGTGATTCCCATCCCCATCCCTGGATTGGTTCCATAAGTAACCATAGGCTCTATATCTGCAGCATCAAACCGAACTTCTCGGTCAAAGACCGCATCAGGGCCACTCTGTAATGTTCTCCAATAAGCAACAGCCCTATCCCAATCTTCATCCTTAGGGGCATATTCTCTTCCTCTAAGATAAGCAAAAGTAGTTTCATCAGGTGCAACGAATCCACCTCGAGCACCCATTTCTATAGATAAATTACAAAGTGTCAAACGTCCCTCCATACTTAAAGACCTCACAGCTGCTCCAGAATATTCTACAAAATAACCAGTTGCACCAGAAGTGGTCATCTTACTCATAATATAAAGAGCAATATCCTTTGCCGTAACACCTTTATTCAAAGTTCCATCAACCGTTATACGCATTGATTTCGGCTTTTGTTGTAAAATACACTGAGAGGCCATTACCATTTCTACTTCGGACGTTCCGATTCCAAAAGCTACAGCTCCCATAGCTCCATGTGTCGATGTATGGGAATCTCCACATACAATCGTCATACCCGGAAGTGACAACCCCAATTCAGGTCCTACTACATGGATAATTCCATTTTTGGGATGCATCATGCCAAAATAAGTTAAACCAAAATCAGCTGCATTTTTTGCCAATGTATCTACCTGAATTTTGCTGACTGGATCTGCTATTGGTTTGTCCTGATCATGTGTCGGAGTATTGTGATCAGGCATACAAAAAATTCGTTCGGGACGAAAACACGTGATTCCCCGTGCTCGTAATCCTTCAAAAGCTTGTGGACTGGTAACTTCATGACAATATAAACGATCTATATACAACTGAGTTGGTCCATCCTCAATCTGTTGAACAACGTGTGCATCCCATATTTTATCAAATAATGTATTTGCCATGTTAAATTCAGATTTGTAGTTAAATGCTTAATTTTATTTTTTGAATTTGTTGATACAATCAATGTACGCTTCTACTGAAGCCGTTACGATATCCGTATTCGCACCAAAGCCATAATAAACATGACCATCATATTCCACCTGCATGTGTACCTTGCCGACATCATCCGACCCCTTACTTATAGCCTGAATGGTAAACTCTTTTAATACCATATGACGTTTAATGATATTTTTCAAAGCAGAAATGGCTGCGTCTACAGGTCCATTTCCACTTGAAGAGGCCTCAAATTTTTCACCTGCGATATCAAGACCAATACAAGCCACAGATTTAACTCCCATTCCTGTTGTAACCTGCAAATAATCCAGTTTCACAGCATGAGCCGCCGTACGATCAGCACCAGCCAACATTAAAATATCATCATCGTTTACCTCTTTTTTCTTATCTGCCAATTTTAAAAATTCCTGATAAGTTGCATCCAAACGTTCACTATCCATTTCCACACCAAGGACATGCAAACGATGTTTCAATGCAGCACGACCACTACGAGCTGTCAACACGATGGCATTATCATCAATACCAACATCCTTAGGATTCATAATTTCGTAAGTCTGTACATTTTTCAACACGCCATCCTGATGAATACCACTTGAATGAGCAAATGCATTTCTCCCGACAATAGCCTTATTGGGCTGTACAGGCATATTCATCAAACTGGAAACCAAACGGCTTGTTGGATAAATTTTTTGTGTGTTGATATTTGTATCTATACCCAATCCCTTATGACATTTCAGGATCATTGCGACTTCTTCCAATGAAGTATTACCTGCACGCTCTCCAATACCGTTTATGGTAACCTCAGCCTGACGTGCTCCATTCAACACGCCTGAAATAGTATTCGCTGTAGCCATTCCTAGATCATTATGACAATGGGTGGACAGTATAGCCTTACCTGCAGATAAACCATCGACATGTTCCATCAAATATTTAATCTTAGCACCAAAATCTTGAGGCAGACAATAACCTGTTGTATCAGGTATATTAACAACTGTTGCTCCTGCCTTTACTACAGCATCAACTACCCTTGCCAGATATTCATTATCCGTACGGCCTGCATCTTCAGCATAAAACTCCACATCCTCCACATAGTGTTTTGCATATTTAACAGCAGCAACAGCCCGTTCAATTATTTCCTCCCGGTTAGAATTAAACTTGTATTTTATATGCGAATCAGAGGTACCAATTCCCGTGTGAATTCTTTTATGCTTAGCATACTGCAAAGCGTCCGCCGCTACATCAATATCCTTTTGAACGGCACGGGTCAAGGCACAAATTGTCGGCCAGGTTACGGCTTTTGATATCTCTATAACGGAATTAAAGTCCCCGGGACTTGAAATTGGGAAGCCAGCTTCAATCACATCAACTCCCAACGCTTCCAACTGACGTGCCACTTGAATTTTCTCAACCGTATTCAACTGGCAGCCTGGAACCTGCTCACCATCTCTCAGTGTTGTGTCAAAAATAAATAATCTGTCGCTCATAATATTATATTTTACTTGTTTCCAAAAAATAAGCCTTTCACACCTGAAAGTGGGAAAGGCTTGTGTTATTCTTCAAAACAAATCACATACCAACCACACTTCCGATGGCAAAACGCAATCGAATACCCAAAGTAGCCAGCAGGTGAAATGCTCTATTTATCATGTTGTCATTAATCATGACTGCAAAGTTAAAAGGATTTTGGAAACATGCAAAATAATCATAATAAAAAATCAGCGTTTTATTATAAATTCTATTTTAAAACACATATTTAATAATACTTTCATATCAGATATAAAATAGACAGAAACAACATCTACACTATTTTCGATAATATCTGGCAAAACTGAAAGTCCCTCGAAGAGCCACATGACTGCATAAGAGAGCACCTCCGGATGCTATCAGAAAAACCAGACCGGTTGATACCAATATATTTCCCATTCCTACTATTGGCGACACCAGACCGCCAAAAGCGAATCCTAATGCTCCCAAAAGAGCAGATGCCATTCCGGCATTGGAACGTTCGCTTTCCATTGCTAATGTATTGGAGGCCGTAAAAGTCATCCCAACCATAAACAAAAGAACGATAAGAAGCACCTCATAAATCCAAAAACTACAATCGGCAACCAAAGCCAGACACAAACAGACTGATGCTAGAAACATTCCCAAACTTCCGGAATACAACACTTGTCCGACATGCGAAAATCTGACAGAAAAAGCAGCAGAAAACACAATTGCCAATGCATTGATACCAAAACAGATGCTGAACATCAGAGGAGAAAAACCATAATGCTGCTGCATAATGAAAGGTGCAGAAGCTATATTGGCAAACAGTACACCTTGTGAAAATCCAAATTGAAGGATATAACTGATATAAGAACGGTTATGAAGTACAGCCTTGAAACTTTGGTACAGAGCTCGCCAACTGACATGCTGACGGGCTGTTTTTGGATACGATTCACATAAATGAATGCTACCCAATAATAAGATGACTCCCAAAATGAACAGAACCCCAAATATACCTTTCCAACCAGGGTCATCCGCCATAAATCCGCCAATGATTGGTGCAGAAACGGGAGCTATCCCATTAATTGCTCCTATTAATCCTAGCATTTTTGCCAGTTCTCGACCTGAAAACAGATCCGCAGCAACCGAGCGGGATATCACAATACCTCCAGCTCCTGACATTCCCTGTATCAGACGCCAAAAAATAAATTGAAGAATCGTTGCAGAAAAAATACACCCCAAAGTTGAAATCAGAAACAATATCATGGCAACTATCAACGGATTTCGTCGCCCATATTTATCACTAATCGGACCAAAAAAAAGCTGACCTACAGCCAGACCAATCATACTGGCCGTGAGACCAAGCTGAACCATAGAGGAACTGGTTTGAAAGAGTACAGACATTTTCGGAAGCGCCGGTAAATACATATCAGTCACAAACGGCCCAAAAGCCGTCAACATACCTAGAAAACATAAAATAAACCATCGTGAATTACTTCTTACCATAAACATAAACTTTTAAATTTGGTTGCAAAATTACAAGAATAGCAACTTTTCCGGTATATCATTTATTACACAAAAATTTTCATAATCGGAACAAATAGTCTATCGAAAAGAAAAAAACACCTATCTTTGTTTCATAAACATGCATTACAATAACATGAATCTCAATCAGGAAATCTCTCAAATTATCTATTTGGAAAGTAACTTGAACTTTCTGCAACAAAAGCCTCAATATATCAACTGCAGCATTCAAATCTTATGTATCCGTGGAAAAGGTATAATTCATACGGGTGCACAGCAATATTCATTGCAGCCTATGAGAGAACTGATTTTCTGGAATGGCAGCATCATGCAACTTCAGGAGGCATCTACAGATTTTTTCGTGAGAGTTATCATGTATCCTCAAAAAAGATTTCTGCAAGCAGCAATCTCCCTGGACCATTGTTATTTCAAATATATGCTGGAATTCCCTCTATACGACTATCAAAAAGAAAACAATATAGAAGGCTGGCAAAATACCAATCTATGGATGGATATGGCCCAAATGTTATTTACAAAGAAGTCGAGCTGCTTTAGAGAAAAACTGGAAATCAATTATTTGCAAAGCATGCTAATGTGGATTTTCAGCTCTATACCATCTTGTGCCATCATGCCGGAACAGAAATTCACCAGGAAAAAACTTCTCTTCCATAAATTCATCCATTTAGTCCATGTGCATGCGGTACACGAACATCAAGTAAACTTTTACAGTGAAAAATTATGTATTTCCTCACGATATCTTCATGAGATCACTGCATTGTACTCAAATGGTAAATCCCCAAAAGAAATAATCGAAGAACAACTGACCGCTGAAATCATGGTACTTCTCAACAATCCATGCCTGTCAATTGCCCAAATAGCAGAACTATGTAAATTCTCTGATGCCTCTTATCTGAACAGATTTTTCAAGAAGAATACAGGAATTGCCCCAGGAAAATACCGTAACCAACAAGGAAAATACTAATGAATGAGCAACTTTATAAAAGAAAATTTACTCAATCAACAGCTGGTACAACAGATTTAACGAAGCAAATAAAAAGGTTTTAGCCGAAAATTCAAAAGGATTTCACAGAAAGACATACAAAAGCAATACCTTATATCAAAAAGTTCCAACTGTATGCACACAAAAAGATTCCTCCGGAAAACCTTTCGGCTCCGGAGGAACATGAATCCTAAAAAAACGGCGG
>artificially_reared_2__coassemble_184_pt1 | contig 41418 bp, 34 predicted proteins | sample artificially_reared_2__metabat2_low_PE_008 | metagenome-assembled genome bin artificially_reared_2 | reverse complement strand
GAGCGTCAGATTGTGGTTCTGAATGTCGTGGGTTCGAGTCCCACTAGTCACCCCCAACAGAAAAGAGGAAATTCGTTAATGAGTTTCCTCTTTTTGCGTTATATATCAATACAATACCATTTTTTTATGGTTCACTTGTGTTTTCCCGTTCCTTTTAATCCTTCTTTACCATATTTTCTTATAACGGAGAATATCATTGCCTTAACAGATCCTTGTCAAGCGCAAGAGCTCGATATACAGATTCTATTGGTTCGCCACAGAGTAACTTGGTCGTTGTTCAATGTTGTATCGTCTATACAATACACCCCAAAAGTTTTGTATCAAACTTTTGGGGTGTAGTTCAGAAAAGCTATCTTAAACCGAACAAGAGGGGAGCTGCGCTCCCCTCTTGTCAGGAGTTATTTTATCAATTGATCAAACCGCTTTGCAGTATCCTCGTCAGAAGGGCGTGTCATATCCGGAGAAAGAACTTTTCCTTCTGCATCAAGTAAAATAAAGCGGGGGATACCCGTGACAGCATAAGCCTGCATCAACCCTTGATCGTTTCCAAAATGCAACTGAATACCACCAAGTTTTTGTTCCTTTACCATAGATTCCCACTTAGCTTTATCCATATCACAAGAAATGCTGACAAAGTGAATACTTTCCCCATATTTCTCCTCGAGCTTCTTCAAATAAGGTAGCTCAGCCCGGCATGGTGGACACCATGTAGCCCAAATATCGATATAAACAGGTTTACCTTTAAGATCACTTAAAGACACTGTCTTTCCATTGATGTCCTGATATGAAAATCCAGGAGACACATCCCCTACTTTCACATCTTCCGCTGTCGTTGCGACAGATCCGTTAGCACAGACTGTCGCAGCAGTCCCCTGTTGCAATCCTGCAAAAGAAACCCCTAACATAAACAAGGTAATCTTTAATACATTTTTCATCTTGCGTTCAATTAGAATATTAATTAAAAATATCATGTAAGAGCGAACAACTCGATCCACTCTCTAACCGCCAAAAATAACAAAAAAGGTGCCTGTTGAGGCACCTTTTTCCAACTATAACAATTAATTAACAGTTTACATGATTAATTAGCTGGTTGAGCAGGCGTTTCAGAAGCTGCCGGAGCCGATTCTGCCGGAACCTGACTGGCATTAAAGCCGGGCAAATTATTCGCGTTTGTTGCTTTCTGCTCAGTTGCTGCCTTCATCAACACAGAATCAGCACTGGTTGAAGCCTTCGGCAAAAAGAACACCGAAAGAATACTAAACACAACAAGTAACGCCGCTAACGTCCATGTTGCTTTTTCTACAACATCCGTTGTCTTACGAACTCCCATAATCTGATTTGATGATGAAAAACTTGATGCCAGACCTCCTCCTTTTGATTCCTGAATCAAAACGATCAGACACATCAGTACAGCCACAATAATGGTTAGAATAATAAGTAATGTGTACATTTTTTATGTTATTTATATTTGTTGTTTAAAATCAATTTCTCCAAAAAACGTATTTGATCTGCAAAGTAACGATTTTTTTTTGGATTTCTCAAACTTAACTTACGGATAATTTCTATAGCTTTGGCATATCTTCCCTGTTTTATATAAATTTTAGCCAAGGTCTCGGTCAAAAACTCTTCGTCTTCCGCCACTGGTTCCAATGCAGTCTGTTCCGATCCGTTACTATTGTCCATCGATTCTTCGCCTGCTTGCCAGTCGCGATCATCCTTAGGCAACTGAAAACGCCCGCCAGATTTATCAATAAAATCATCTATCAGCTCCTGGTGCTGCATTTTAGGCGAAGCAGTTTGCCCAGAATCCTCCTCCTGTTCATTAAGCAACATGTAAGCAATATAATCTGTTGTGACGTCTATCGCACGAGGTTTCCGCGCCTTTTCTTCGGGTCGTTTCGACAGGAAAGAATCTATCAAGGAATCAGCTCTTGCCATATTTTCCTCCGCAAACGGAACCGGCTTTCTACACTCCGAATCGTGCAAATCCGAACGCAAGCGGTTTCCTTCAAGGAAAAAGAACAAAGCCTGCCTGTCAACATATAAAGCTGTCTTCTTCAGTTCTTCTCCGAATGTACGGTCATGAAGCTGGTACAGATTGCGAAGATACAATATTCTTGCAATCTGAAAATAAGGATAACGCGACACCAAACGTGCCAAAACAGGAAGTGTTCCGGCATTAAGTTTTTCGGGATTTAAAAGAAATTCCGTTAAATTCAGCTCCATTACTCTTCAATCTTAAGCTCAGCAATTAATTACCAGTTTGCTACCGTCGCATTGAAAATCTGATCAACAATATCTTTCACCATCTGGGTTACCAATTCCTCCTGTACGGCCGTCAACTGTTGGGAAGAATCATATTCAGCAGTAGCTGAAAACTGACGTTCAAAATCTTCCGTATGATTCTTATTGTTTACAAATCGTACATTCACAGTCATCTTTAACTGGACCTGTGAAGCCAATCCGTCTGCCGAAATGGATTTGTTATATTGCTCATAACCCGTAATTTCACCGGCAATCTGCAAATCACCATTACGATTCACCTGGATCAACTTGGTCTGAGTAGCAAAAACATCTGTCAAACGGTTGTTAAAAATAGACTGCATCGGAGCCCATGTATAAGCGGACCGCAAAGGAAACGGAGTAATCTGTATGGTCTTTGTCTTCTCATAATCAATAGATGCCCCGTTAAATTTATAAGTAACCGTACAGGATACAAGGGCAAACAACATAAGAATGCCCCATAAGTTTCTATTAATTATCTTTGTCCAGACCATATTCTTTTATTTTTCGATATAATGTTCGTTCTGAAATATTAAGATCATGAGCAGCCCCTTTTCTCCTGCCTCTGTTTTTTTCCAGTGCCTTGACGATCATCTGTCTTTCCCAATCATTTAATGCCAACGACTCTTCCACGTATTCTTCAGGTGTTTGAATGTCATCGTCCTCATGCCGGTGATCGGACGCAGACGCTTGTTCAACAGAGTGCACAACCTGCGGATGTTGCACAGAATAAGAAACAGACTGTGGGAAATAAGTCATCTGGCGCTCCGGAGCTACTCCCGGAACAGACTGTGCAGCCCCAGATACAGACATCGACTGCTCCATACGTTGACTGTTCACCAGTTTCTTCAACTCAGTTACATCGTTACGCAGATCGAACAGGATTTTATACAAGATCTCACGCTCGTTCTCAAAAGAATGCTGTTCCTTTCCACCACACGGAACCAAATCATGACTGACAGGAGTATCCGGTATATACTGTTGAAGCAAGTCCGGGGTAATAACCCGTTCGGGCGAAAGAATTGATATTTGTTCCGTCACATTCTTCAATTGACGAATATTTCCAGGCCAGGGATATGAACGAAGCTTTTGTTTGGCCTCTTCCGTAAGTTCCACAGGTTCCGGCATATTATATTTTGCAGCCGTATCCATGGCAAATTTTTTAAAAAGCAAAGGAATATCGTCAGGACGCTCACGAAGCGCAGGTATTTTGATAGGAATTGTATTCAGACGATAAAACAGATCTTCCCGAAAACGACCGTCGCGAATAGCTTCAGCCATATTGACATTGGTTGCAGCAACAATCCGCACATCAGTCTTACGGACTTCACTTGATCCGACCCGGATATATTCTCCTGTCTCCAGAACACGCAATAGCCGTGCCTGAGTAGACAAAGGCAACTCTCCCACTTCATCCAGAAACAATGTACCCCCGTTTGCCGCTCCAAAATAACCCTCTCGCTCGCCAATCGCTCCTGTAAAAGCTCCCTTTTCGTGTCCGAACAATTCTGAATCAATAGTTCCTTCCGGAATTGAACCACAGTTCACGGCAAAGTATTTTTTAGTTTTACGCATACTATTCTCGTGAATGATCCGGGGTATCACTTCCTTTCCAACACCACTTTCACCGGTAATCAAAACAGAAAGTTCTGTCTTGGCCACTTGCAAAGCAATATCTATGGCATGATTAAGTCCTTCTGAATTACCTACGATATTGTAGCGCCTCTTTATGGTTTGTATATCGACTATATTCATTTGTATGATCAGATTATGCTGCCAAAATTACATAAAAATCCATATTCACGCAATTTTGGCAGTAGTTTTTATACTTTTTGATAGGGTGATTTGCATATCTCATCATTTTTTGCGAATATTGCATGCTAATATGTTATATAGCATAAAGCATAATGTTGAAAAAGACAAGATAAAAACAAACAAAACATGAATTTTAGAGAACTAACCGCACGTGTTCGGTCCACCATGAAATCCGAAGACACCGAAGGATCTTTTGAACTATACGTTACCCGTACTCCGGGTTATCTCTGGGCTATATTCTTTAAAAAACTACATGTTCATCCGATAGCTGTCACCATTCTTTCCATCATCATAGGCGCTGCGGCCGGTTATTTCTTCTGGTTTGACCGTTTAGCCATGAATCTTATTGGCATGCTGTTGCTCATTTGGGCCAACTGGTATGATTGCGCTGACGGGCAATTAGCTCGAATGACTGGAAAGACAACTTTGATTGGAAGGATTCTCGACGGATTTGCAGGCGATGTGTGGTTCTTTTCCATTTATGTCTTTTTAGCGCTCCGTCTGAACGATAGCTGGGGTATATGGATTTGGATCATCGGAGCCGTTGCCGGATTTCATTGTCATGCCAAGCAATGTGCCCTCGCTGACTATTACCGCAACATCCATCTTTACTTTTTGAAAGGTGCAAATGGCAGTGAATTGGACCGCTATCAGCAACAAATGGAACGTATGCATGCTTTAAACTGGAGTAAAGGAGAATGGTTTGAGAAACTTTATCTTATATTCTATTCTCGTTACACACGTGGCCAGGAAAAAATGACCCCAAAGTTCCAGCGCTTTTTCCGTCTGGTACAACAGCAATATGGCAATGATATTCCACAGGACCTCCGCAACCGATTCCGTCAAGCCAGTCTTCCTTTGATGAAATATGCCAACATACTTACTTTTGATGCACGCGTCGGAGTACTATTTCTATCCCTGCTCATCAACCAACTATGGATATATTTCTTTTTCGAAATTGTCGTTCTCGAGGCACTGCGTTACTATACCCGTCATGTCCATGAATCATTTTGCGAACAATTCTCACAAGAATTAATCAAAAGGAAAGCAAACGAACAGACAATCTAATATGGACACCAAAGTCATTGCGCTTCTTTTAGCAGGTGGACATGGCTGTCGCATGCACCGCGAGCGCCCCAAACAATTTATTGAAGTAGATGGGAAACCGGTCTTTCTCTACACCATGCAAGCTTTTGAGCAGCACCCTGAAGTAGACGAAATATTCCTGGTATGCGAAAACGAATGGAAAGGATATGTTTCCGAACAGACCAAGCAGGCTGGTGTCCATAAATTTTCAGGAATCTTTCAGGCTGGGAATACAAGTCTGGAGTCGCTCCGAAACGGTATTCAAGGCATTGCCGACACACTTACCTCTACCAGAGATGTAATCATCATGACTCACGATTCCGTACGCCCGCTCATCTCCAAACAATTAATCACGGATAATCTGCAAATCTGCAGACAAAAGGGCAATGCCATAGCAGGAATCACCAGTTGTGAAGCATATATCGTCAGTTCTGATGGCGACATGTTTGAAGGAATGATATCCCGGGAGGCGCTATACCGGGCTCAAACCCCACAGACTTTTTATCTCGAAGATTTACAGAAAATCTTCAGACAGGCGAAACAAGAAGGAATAACTCACTCTCAGTCTCTTTATACTCTGGCAGCAACCTTAAACTGGCCCTTACACATTTCAAAAGGGGAAGAACTGAATTTTAAAATAACGATACCGACAGACATTGACATTTTTCAGGCAATTGTCTCTTACCAGAAAAAGAAAACGTTCCACGAATATGACCGTCCGGATCATTCTAACTGAACCATTATCCTTTACGATTTCCTATTTTCATTAACAAAATGCCAGCCACAATCCACACCATCTCACGCAAACGGATAATCAGACTGGTATAGACTCCGTAAGCAGCAGAAAGAGACAAACCTCCAACTGCTAACGCAAATCCTCCCTCACGAGCTCCCAACTGCATCGGCATAAAAAAGAACAAATTGGCAAAGAGAGAAGTGAAAGCCTGGATCAAGACACAATCCCAGTAAGACACATGATCCGTGAGGATCAGTAAAGTAAACATAATCTCCAGACATCCTATCATTCGGGCAGCAAATTCCAAACCCAAAGATTCGTAAAACACCCGTTTACTTTGTTGATGCAACTCGGCAATCTGTTGATCAATCCGTACTAACGAAGCTTTATTGCGCATCATAAAACGTTCTGCCCAACTCCGACAAAGCGGAATATGCGACAACAGACGCAAGCCTTTCAGTGTCAGACCGTAGCGGTAGCCTTTCATAAAAAGGTAAATACCCCAAAAACAGAATACCGACAAGATTCCCAACAGGACCAGCATTCCTGTTCCTGCTGTGTCTCCATACAACACAATATAAAGAAGTATGGAAAAAGACCAGAAGCAAAAATGAGAAAAGATGTGCATCATCGAATGAAGAATGACACTCGACACAGCTCTTTCCTTGCCGACATAAGGTACTATCTCCATAATCCGGTAAGGCTCACCACCGAGCAACCCTACCGGCGTAACGTAGTTCAGTGAAAAACCGGTTACCGTATATTTATAGATGCTCCAAAAAGGAATGCCGCGTTCTTTCTGCGGAGCCGATGCCGTAATGATGACCTGCCATGCCCGCGCATTCATCAAATAGATCAAAAACCAAAGACCAATGATAGCCGGAAACCAGTAACCTGCTTTACGAACATTTTCAAGGATCTCTGCATACGGAATCTCAAAATTATAAAGCATCATCACAACGGCTACGACTCCAATCAGGAAGAAAACATTCCGCACTTTTGTCTTCATGCGTCTTCGTCGGCTGCTGTCAGGTTGAGCGTATCACTGTCATCACGTTTCTCATAATATTGCTTTCGCAACGGACGTGCGTAAGCTTCGTCAAAATGCATCCGATTCCGATAGACGTCAATGGCTGTATAAATAGCTTGCCGCATAGATGCCTCATCGGCCAACCCCTTACCCGCAATGTCATAAGCAGTACCATGATCCGGAGAGGTTCGTACTAATGGCAAACCGGCTGTAAAGTTGACTCCATGACTCATTGTCAAAGCCTTGAAAGGAGCCAGCCCCTGATCGTGATACATAGCCAGTACACCGTCATAATCAGTATAGGCACCCGATCCAAAAAATCCATCGGCAGGAAAAGGTCCAAAACAATAAATTCCCTTCTGAAAAGCCTGCTCCATTGCCGGTTTGATCACTTCTTCCTCTTCCGAGCCCAATAGGCCATGATCTCCGGCATGAGGATTCAGAGCCAGCACCGCAATTCGTGGATTGGAAATACCAAAGTCGCGTTGAAGCGTACGGTCAAAGATCTGTAATTTCTGTAAGACGGCTTCCGTAGTAATGGCATCGGCAATTTTACGAACCGGTAAATGAGTCGTCACCAAAGCCACACGCAAACTACCGCTCATTAAGACCATCAATGCCTCAGCTCCGTCGCCCACACAAGTCTGGATATATTCGGTATGCCCCGGAAAATGAAATTCGTTGCTTTGAATCGTATATTTGTTGATCGGTGCCGTCACAAGCACATCGATCAATCCCGACCGATAATCTAAAATGGAACGTTCCAACGCTAACAACGCCGCGCGACCACTTTCCTTCGTAGGCTTGCCAAACTCTATTTTTACCTCATCTTCCATACAAGAGACAAGATTTAACTTTCCATCAACAGCATCTTCAGCCTTATCTATGGTCAAAAAATTAGTAGTCAGCTCCAGTGCTTTTCGATGAAAGGAAGCTATCTTCGGCGATCCGTATACAATCGGCTGGCATATATCCAACATTCCGGGTTCTGAAAATATTTTCAGAATAACTTCGTAACCAACTCCGTTAATATCACCATGAGTGATACCCACTCTTATTTTTTTATTTTCCATAAAAATCTATTATTATAATAAAACTATTCCTTTGTTGCCGTAATCTCTACTTCCGGAATATTCAGTTCCAGTTCCTCTTCCTGTTCACGCGGTAAATTCAGTGTATAGAGCGAACCTTCGAGACGACGAATCAGGCCACGCTTCATTTTCTCAGGCGCATAGACAAAGCCTTCTACAACAATTACCCGGTTATTTACCGTATCCACGCGCGAGTGACTGACAAACGGGCCTCCCATACCATCATTCTCCATTTGCCATAATCCTCTGGTCTCCAAAGCATACTGATGTTTCACGGTGATCGGTTTTACAAAAGTACAGGCTGTATCGGTTGCCATGTACATATCCGGCATCGATCCTGGAATGTTAGCCTTCATAAAGGAATCTCGCTTAGCCAGAACATACTGTTTATTGAATGTTTGTGGCCCTTCGTAAGGATAAGCATACATACAGATGTTAACCATAGCCGTGGCAGAATTGGATGAAGTCCAGAAAAAGTCTTTTCCTTTTTTATAACTTTTAATCTCATCAGGTGCCCACAATTCGCAGTCGAACATCTCATGAGCCAGATCAGAGACCAATTTCGAATGTTTTGTCTTCAATTGCTTGACCAGACGATTCATTTCGATACGAACAAAGAAATCAAGAATACGATCTGTGTTCCGTGTCACATATGCTGCGAAATCAGCTTCATTCGGACTTTGAATACGAAGAATCACTTGCGAACGGGCATATTCATCACGCACATAGCGCATCTTTGTCTGAGTATACTCCTTATCATTTATATCCACAATAATGATATTCCGGAAGATATTCAGGATCTGGTTGAAGCGTTTCGGATCAGTCTGGGATATACGAAAAGAACGCTCAGGCTGAGGCAATCCCGGTAAATCTGTATCCAAGACATCAAACAACGCACGTCCTGCAGGACGTTGCCATAATGAATCGTCCACCACAACCATCATTTCATATGGACGACCACTTGCAGCCGGTTTAACCAGTTCGCCTTCACAAGAAGAAAAAAGCCATAAGGCACAACAAGCCAGCATCCAGAGTATATTTTTACTCAACTGTTTCATTTTCATTGCTATTTAAAAATTAAATTTCGATTCCTTGCTGTTTGGCAGTACTCAGTAAGCCACAAGCCGCAAAAATATCTTCGCCCCGTGAAGCCCGAATAGTAGTAAAAATTCCGTGACGGGTCAAATAATCCCGAAAACGAACCATAATGTCTTCAGGTGCCCCTTTCAATTCAGCCACTCCAGGTATCTGATGGAAACGAATCAGATTAATCCGGCAATCCAATCCCTGCAATAATTTGACCAATGCACGGGCATGTGCTTCCGAATCATTAAAACCGCCAAACATGATATATTCAAACGACAGCCTTCGCTGGTGCGAAAAATCATATTGTCGTAAGAGTTCCGTAATTTCTGTTATCGAATAACTCTTCTCGGCAGGCATAACCGCAGCACGCTCTTGCGGAAACGGATCGTGCAGACTGATCGCCAGATGACAGTCACTCTCATCCAAAAAACGTTTCAATCCTTTTCTCAGACCAACCGAAGATACGGTAATCCTTTTAGGACTCCAGGCATACCCGTAATCTGCCGTAAGCAACTCAGTAGCACGCAACACGGCATCAATATTGTCGAAAGGCTCTCCCTGCCCCATAAAGACGACATTAGTCAGACGCTCACGCTCGGGCAAAGAATAAATTTGATTCAAGATGTCGGCAACTGTCAAATTTCCGGAGAACCCCTGTTTTCCTGTCATACAAAATCTGCAATTCATCTTGCAGCCAACCTGAGAAGAGACACACAATGTTGCCCGATCTGCATCAGGAATAAACACCGTTTCTATGTAATCGCCTTTCAAAGTCTGATAAAGATACTTAACGGTACCGTCTGACGACCGCTGGCATGCCGTCGGTTCCGAGCAGCCAATTACATACAGTTCTGCCAGCCGTTCACGATTATGGGCAGAAATATTCGTCATGGCATCAATTGTCCGAACGTGCTTATGGTATATCCAGTCAGCAATTTGCTTTGCAGTAAAAGCGGGCAGCCCCATATCCGCAACCACTTCTCTTAACTGACTCAACGTCATTCCCAATAAAGGCGTTTTCATCTGTTCCATGCTCAAAAATACGGTTTGTTCGTAGGCAAAGTTACGGAAAAATGTGAAAACTTTCACAGCAATACCATACATATTTCGTATATTTGCCGTAGGAAATACATATAATTAACATCAAACCACATGAATATGAGACAGCGTATCGACTGTTTTATCCCTTACCAGAACCGTGAACAAATTAATCCGATTCTGTCCGAATTGAAAGTTTGCAAAAGCATCAGCAACATATTTCTTTTGGCCCTGCCCGATTATGAAAAAGATCTGCCTGAATTCTGTACAACCATTCCAGTAGATTCTTTGCTTCAGTCCGCCACCATACACAGCATGGCAGAAAATGCTTCAGGAGATTATTGTCTTTTCTACACCAAGACCTTGCCGCTGCAATTAGGCTATTTTGCCCTGGAACGACTGATGCATGTAGCCAACGATTATGATGCCCCAATGGTTTATGCCGACCATTATATCATCAAAAACGGTGAACGACAGTTTTGCCCGGTCATCGATTACCAGACAGGAAGTCTTCGCGACGATTTCCAAATGGGTTCCCTGCTGCTTCTCCGCACTGCAGATCTGAAAGCCTATGCCGCCGAAACGGCTATGAACACATACCGTTATGCGGGCTTGTACGACCTTCGTTTATTTTTAAGCCGAAGGGGTTCGATTTTTCATCTAAAAGAAGCTCTATATACGGAAATTGAAACAGATACACGTAAAAGCGGTGAAAAAAACTTCGATTATGTCGACCCCAAGAACCGTACCGCACAAATGGAAATGGAACAGGCCTGTACCGCACATTTAAAAGCCATACAGGCTTATTTGGAACCAGATGAATTTGAAGAAATCAAATTTGATGCCCAAAACTTCAATTATGAAGCATCCGTAATCATTCCTGTAAAAGACCGTGTCAAAACCATAGGTGATGCCATCGAAAGTGTCTTGTCTCAAGTAACTTCATTTCCATTCAATCTGATCGTCGTTGATAATCACTCCAGCGATGGGACAAGCGAAAAAATAGAAGAATTTTCCGCAGACAGCCGGCTGATCCATATGATCCCCGAGCGCTATGACTTAGGCATCGGTGGTTGCTGGAACCTGGCAATTCACCATCCCGACTGCGGGCGCTTTGCCGTGCAGCTTGATTCCGATGACCTATATAGCGGTAGTGACACCTTACAAAAAATAGTTCGTGCATTTTACGACCAACAAGCTGCCATGGTCATAGGTTCCTACAGAATGACCAACTTCAATCTGGAAACCTTACCCCCCGGCATTATTGATCACAAAGAATGGACACCTGAAAATGGAAGGAACAATGCCCTCCGAATTAACGGTCTGGGAGCTCCACGTGCATTTTTCACTCCGATCCTGCGCGAACTTCAAGTGCCGAACACCAGTTATGGCGAAGATTATGCTTTGGGATTGTGCTTCTCGCGACGCTACCGCATCGGCCGTATATACGATGAGCTGTACCTTTGTCGTAGATGGGACGGTAATTCCGATGCAGCATTGAGTATAGCGAAAATTAACGCAAACAACTCGTATAAAGATCAGTTGCGCACGATCGAAATCAAAGCTCGACAAAATCTGAACAAGAAATGGAATCATCATGTCAACGCTCAGGAAGTTCAAGAATTCTTCAACAGACAGTTGGAGATCTGGGAGGAAGCTGCTCAACGTTACCAGGATCTGAATCAACAGGTGAAAACCAAGGAACTGGTACGCGATGAGCATACTCTGGAAGTACAATTCAATCCCGCACGAATAGTTTCAACAGGAGCACGCATTGACAAAGAAACTCTCACAAAACGCCCTTGTTTCCTCTGTGATTTAAACCGTCCAAAAGAACAGATCGCACTGATGCTGGAAGGCAAATACCAGTTACTGGTAAATCCCTTTCCAATTCTGCCCCAACATTTTACCTTACCGACAAGACATCATACACCGCAAACCATTGTCCAGCATTTCGGAACATTACGCCACATGGCCTGGAACATGCCCGAACATATCGTATTTTACAATGGTCCCATGTGTGGGGCTTCAGCTCCCGACCATATGCATTTACAAGCCGGAAGCAGAAACATAGTTCCCATCGAACGCGACTGGAAAATCTATGAAAACATGATGGAAAAACTCTATCCGCTTTCTCCACAGCAAGAAGCTGCATTGGAAGAGACCGGCCGTGTTTCTTCCAGTTGTGGTCTTTATCTGCTCACCGGATATGTCTGTCCGGCCTTTGTCATACGAACCCTACCCAGTGAAAACGAATGCGTCCTGTTCCAGAAACTTTACCATGCACTACCGGTTTTCCCTAGAGAACAGGAGCCTCGTATGAATATCATTTGCTGGCGACAATCCTGGATGGCTGGACGGGAAGAAGAATTGGTCACAGTAATATTTCCTCGTAAAAAGCATCGCCCCGACTGCTATTTTGCACAAGACGACCGGCAAATGATCATCAGTCCCGGTTCATTGGATATGGGAGGATTAATCATCACCCCCCGACAAAAAGACTTCGAACGGATTACGTTCGACGATGTTTCCCAAATCTTGAACGAAGTCACGCTGTCATTCGAAGAATTGGATCCGGTCATTAAAATGATTAAAGAAATTCCAGCCAATCTTCCTGAAAAGGATCAGGAACAGGAAGAAGACACCAAATATCAGGAACCAGAAGTCACAGTAGGCATCATGAGCCGTCACAAGATCCGCTTCTCACTAAATACAAACTATCTGGCAAAAGGAGCCATCGTAAGAGGAGAACAGGAAGTAGAATACTGCGAAGGCGGTATCCTGTGGAACGGTAACCTATATCGGGACTTAACGTTTACCCCACAGGAAAAATTTGCGTCTTTCTCTCTCTACGATGTCACGATTGGTATCCGTTTTCACTGGCAAAGACAAGAGACACAAATATTCAGCGGAACCTTAAAACTTATTGTAGAAGAAGAAAAAATCACTGCAATCAATATCTTGCCCGTGGAAGATTATCTGATCAGCGTAATATCCAGCGAAATGAACGCATCCTGTTCCATTGAATTTCTCAAAGCATCTGCCGTAATCAGCCGTAGCTGGTTGTATGCTCAGATGAAAAAAAGGAAACAAATGGATGACAACGGACACGGTTTCTTTTCGTTCATCAAAACAGATTCAGAAATCATACGCTGGTATGACCGCGAAGATCATACCTCGTTTGACGTATGTGCTGACGACCACTGTCAACGCTATCAGGGCATTACACGAGCAAGCAACCAGCGTGTCGTGGAAGCGATCAAAGCAACCCGAGGCGAAATTTTAACACACCATGGAGAGATTTGCGATGCCCGCTTTTCCAAATGCTGTGGCGGTATAACCGAAGAATACAGATATTGCTGGGAAGATAAACAGCAACCCTATTTAACTGCATTACGCGACACGGCATCCCCAACAGACGGATCATGCCCTACATTACCGGATCTCACGCAGGAAGTGGAAGCCGAAAAATGGATCAGGAGTAATCCTCCGTCTTTCTGCAACACGGATGATCAGGAAGTTCTATCCCAGGTGCTTAACGATTACGATCGGGAAACCTCCAACTACTATCGTTGGAAAGTCGTGTACCGACAAGAAGAGCTGGCCGACATCATCAAAGAAAACATGCGTATGGATTTTGGTCATATTCTGGATCTTGTCCCAATCGAACGAGGTCCCGGCGGCCATCTGAGCCGTTTGAAAATCGTAGGATCGGAACGAACCATGACCATAGGAAAAGAGCTGGAAATACGCCGGATACTGAGTACGTCGCACCTTTACAGTTCTGCATTCATCGTCGAGAAGCACGATCTACATGAAGGTATTCCCGGACGCTTCATTCTTTATGGAGCCGGATGGGGGCACGGTGTTGGCATGTGCCAGATAGGAGCAGCTGTCATGGGATCGAAAGGATATAAATATCAGGAAATTCTGCGACATTATTACAAAGACACGGAAATACTGAAAGTTTACCGATAATCAGACACAGGAAACTTATGAGAAACAAGACTATGGAAGCCTGGAAATGGATTCCAACCCTATATGTAGCCGAAGCACTTCCCTACGTTGCCGTCATGACAGTTTCTGTCATGATGTACAAACGGCTCAATATATCAAACACGGATATCGCCTTGTACACCAGTTGGCTCTACCTTCCGTGGGTGATCAAACCGTTGTGGAGCCCTTTTGTAGATTTAGTGAAAACAAAACGATGGTGGATTCTGACCATGCAACTACTTATCGGTGCAGGCTTAGCCGGTGTTGCTTATACCATACCGACAACCCATTTTTTTCAGACATCACTCGCGTTCTTCTGGCTTATGGCGTTTAGCAGTGCAACACACGACATAGCAGCCGACGGATTCTATATGCTCGAACTGAACTCCCACGAGCAAGCTCTATATGTTGGTATACGAAGTACGTTCTACCGCATCGGAACTATTGCCGGTCAGGGACTGCTCATCATGCTTGCGGGTACTCTCGAAGCCTATACCCGGCGCATAGCTTATTCTTGGAGCCTCACTTTCTACGTCTTGGCAGGATTCTTTTTAGCGGTACTGGTCTACCATTATTTCGTTTTGCCACATCCGAAATCAGACCAGCCATTACGAACCACTTCTGCATGTCAACTCGCGAAAGATTTTATCAAGACCTTTATCACCTTTTTTCAGAAGCCACAAGCAGGAACAGCAATTCTTTTCATGCTGCTTTATCGCTTGCCTGAGGCCCTGCTGGTCAAAATCTGTAATTTATTCCTCATCGACCCTGTTGCCAAAGGCGGTCTGGGCCTGTCAACCCAGGAAGTAGGTCTTGTTCAAGGTACAGTGGGCGTACTCGGTCTCACTTTAGGTGGTATTGTCGGCGGCATAGCCGTATCCAATGGTGGATTAAAAAAATGGCTCTGGCCAATGGTAGCCAGCCTGACTATTCCAGACTTAGTCTATGTCTATCTGAGCTTTTTCAGCGGGCATTCCATTATTACGATCAGCAGCCTGGTATTCATTGAACAATTCGGCTATGGATTTGGATTCACGGCATACATGCTCTATCTCATCTATTATTCACGAGGTCCTCAGCAAACTGCTCACTACGCGATCTGTACCGCTTTCATGGCGCTATCCATGATGCTTCCAGGCATGATAGCAGGATGGCTCCAGGAACATGTAGGATATCCCATATTTTTTCTGATTGTCATGATATGCTGCCTGATCACGGTCGCCGTGTCAGCCCTTCTACGCATTGATCCTCAATTTGGCAAAGAAAAAGACTAATAAACTGATTTTGTGTAAAAAAAAGTAAAAACAATCTATCTAACAGACATAAATTCTAAAATAAAATAGCTTTTAGACATCTTTTTATTATCTTTGTCACTCGAAAATAATCCTTTTATACTCTAATTTAAACATTTTCAAACAATGAAGAAACTAAATTTTTTGTTAGCTGGTGCATTGGCATTGATGATGTCCTGGTCTCCGATTCAGGATGTACAAGCAGCTAAAAAAAGTGATCAAAGTGAGTTGAATTACCACTTCACAACCAAATGGAAAAGAGGTAAGGACGGAGTTATCCGTACGGTTGTTCCTAAACGTGAAAAGGGACAGGAAAATGTTTTGGAACTGAAAACCGAAAAGCTTCCTGTAGTACGTGTCGGATTTGTTGGTCTGGGTATGCGTGGTCCTGGCGCCGTAGAGCGCTTCACCCACATGAAGGATGTTGGGCTGAACGTACAGATCGTTGCCCTTTGTGATCACGAAGAAAGCCGTGCTAAAAATGTCAACGAAACGATCGTTAAAAAAGCTGGACTTCCCGCAGCTGCTATCTACAGCGGCGCTGAAGGTTACAAACAACTTTGCGAGCGCGAAGACATCGATCTCGTTTATATCGCAACCGACTGGAATCACCACGTTCCCGTTGCTCTTTATGCCATGGAGCATGGCAAGCATGCAGCTATCGAAGTTCCTTCTGCTATGAGTCTGAAAGACTGCTGGGACTTGATCAACATGTCAGAAAAAACCCGTAAGCACTGCATTCAGTTAGAGAACTGCTGCTATGACTTCTTCGAAATGAATACGCTGAACATGGCTAAGAAAGGCATCTTTGGCGAAATCATCCGTGGCGAAGGTGCTTACATTCACGATCTGAGCGACTTCTGGCCCTATTACTGGAAGAAAAATGCAGACGATAAGTTAGGCTGGCGTTTGGAATACAACATGACTCATCGTGGAGATGTCTATGCTACTCATGGTATCGGCCCCGTTTGTCAGGCTATGAACATTCACCGCGGCGACCGTTTGACGACATTGGTTGCTATGGACACGAAGTCTGTTATTGGAAAAGGACTGGTAGAAAAAGCTACCGGCGAAGTATGCAATAATTTCCAGAATGGAGACCACACGACAACTTTGATCCGCACAGAAAAAGGTAAAGTTATCGAAATCCAGCATGATGTAATGACTCCACAGCCTTACAGCCGCAAATATCAGTTGACTGGTACTGCAGGATTTGCCAATAAATATCCGGTTGAAGGCTATGCTCTTTCTGGTAAAGTTTCTAATGTAGAGGGAGTACCTAATCATGAAGACCTTAGCGCTCACGGATTCTTATCACCTGAAGCTCACAATGCTCTGGTAAAACAATACCAGCATCCGTTGATCACAGAGATCGGTGAAAAGGCAAAGAATGTAGGTGGACACGGAGGTATGGACTTCATCATGGACTATCGAATGATCTACTGCTTGCAGAATGGTCTGCCTTTGGATATCGACGTTTACGACCTTGCAGAATGGTGCTGTCTGGCAGAACTTGGCTATCTGTCTATGACCAACAACAATGCACCGGTAGAAGTTCCTGATTTCACGCGTGGTTATTGGAATACTCTCGATGGATTCAGAATGTACACCACTCCGACTACATGGTATTAATACTTGTTAGTATTAAACAGGTAAACAATGTATAAGAAAACCGGAAAAGTTTCTTAGTCTTAATGAAGCTTTTCCGGTTTCCTATTTTTAGGAATACAAGTATTTATTTACAAAATAAATGGATAACAGCCAGCAACAAGAGATTTTTCTTTTATTTAGAAAAACAAAGGGTGATCAGAGAGAGACGTAGAAAACAGAAAAACATGCTCAAGAACACCTTTTCAAATTTGTTAATTCTAAAAAAAAAGTATTATCTTTGCATCGTTATCCTGAAAACAATCTTTTTACCTTAAACAAAAACTAATACCTAAAAACTAGAAAACAAGGGTCGCTGTGAAGCGACCCTTGTTTTATTCAGAACAGAACAAATGCATCCATATAATGTTATAAACATAAAATTAGATACAACAAACCCATGAATAGAATTATCGTAGTAACAGGAGGTGCCGAAGGTATTGGCCGCTGCATCGTTGAATACTTCGCATCAAAAGGAGATATTCTCTACTTTATCGACCGGAATATTGAGGCAACAATCAACCTAACTGAACGCATGAGACAGTCTGGTTGGCAAGTTACAGGCATTACAGGAGATATTGCAGAAAAACAGGTATTAAAAGATTTTGTCGAACAAATACTAAAAGAACATCCAGAAGGGATTCACTGTCTCATCAACAATGCCTGTCTCATGCACGGTGGTGTGCTCAGCGGCTGCGACTATGATGACTTTCTGTACATTCAACGCATAGGTGTTGCCGCTCCTTATCTACTGGCACTACTTTTCAAAGACCATTTTCAGGGAATTGGATCTATTGTTAATATTTCATCTACAAGAGCTTTTCAATCCCAACCGAACACCGAATGCTATACTGCAGCAAAAGGAGGAATTACAGCACTAACTCATGCCCTGGCTATAAGCCTAGCCGGAAAAGTCCGTGTCAATTCCGTTGCACCAGGATGGATTGATACAAAAGCCTACCATAATCCCCAAAACTCTGTTGAGACATACAATTCGAACGATATAGCCCAGCATCCTTCCAAGCGGATTGGTAATCCCTCAGATATTGCCCGTGTCGTTGATTTTCTATGTGATAATCGAAATTCATTCATTAATGGTGAAAACATTACCGTAGACGGTGGTATGAGCCGTCTGATGATATATCATAATGATTATGGCTGGAGCTACAAAGAGAACAGTGAACAATAAAAATCTATTTTCCACTGTTCTTCTGAGCTCGAAACAGAGATGGAGACACACCCGTTTTGCGAACAAAAAACTTTCCGAATACAGACTGATCTGAAAATCCTAAAAACTCAGCAATCTCCTTTATTTCTTTATCCGAACAGGCCAATAGTTTGCAAGCATCTGCATAAAGAAGTTCTGAAATATGAAAACAAACGGTATGCCCTGTTATTTTCTTAACAATTCTGGACAAATATGTTGTCGAAATGTTTAACTGCTCTGCATAAAAACAAATGGTGTGATGTCTGCGATAATGATGCACCAACAATCTTTTAAAATTACGGAAAATTTCACTTGAACGCCTGAGACAGATCAAAGAATTACTGTTTGTCTGGTACAAATCATCAGCAATTTGCAACAACAGAAAACTGCACAAATGTCGGATACATCCGTCCCGATATAAATGAATAGTCTCCAATTGCTCTGAGTAAAGTTCCAAAGTGTGCTGCAAATAGTCTGATTGCTGCTGACTCAGACGAAAAACTGGCAGCTGATAATTGCCGATAAACTGAGCGACCTGATTGTAAACGAGCTGACCCACAGAAAGTGTATCAAAATAATCAGGATCAATATACAGACAACATAAGCAAAAATCAGCACTTACATCCGCAATGGAACCCTTGACACCTGGAGTCAATACAAACAAGTCATTCCTGCATACAGAACGACGATCAAAGGAACTCACGACACAACCAGTTCCGTTTGTGACGAGCATAAAATAGAAGCCTCTCTCCAAGCTAATCTGATCATATTGCGACCAATGGTCACTAACCAGATATAAATACGGTACATGTCCAGGTTTTCCGGACAATCGGAACAAATCCTGTAAATCCATATTACGTCATCTTTTTAAAAACAAAAATAAACATTGTTTCGTTTTCGACCAATAGAAGTTGTTCTTTTATAAATGTACATAAAAAAATTATGATGAACTTTGTTGCATTGAATTATATAATATCATAGATATGAATCCATACACGATCAGACGCAGTATTTTGTTTATCCTATCCTTATTTATTAATGCTTTCGGAATTGCATTCATCACAAAAGCTCTTTTAGGTACTTCTCCAATCACTAGTGTAACCTACGTACTCAGTATGTTTACGCCACTCAGCATGGGAATCTGGACCATACTGATCAATTTCCTGTTTGTCGTATTAGAACCTATTTTCATGACTCGTTCCGAACTGAAAACAGATCTGCGCATGTATTTGCTTCAAATCCCCATTTCATGCTGTTTCGGGTTATTCATAGACCTGTCCATGTTTGTTCTTCAAGGGTTGAATCCTACTAATTATATCGTTCAGGTTGTCGTGTTACTCATCGGTTGCGCAATATTGGCATTAGGAATCGCTTTAGAAGTAAAAGCAAACATAGCAATGATGGCCGGCGAATACTTGGTTAATGTCATTACTCGTCGATTCCATGGACATTTCGGTTTTATGAAGCTGGGACTGGACATAACTTTACTGGTCATTGCCAGTATCTTATCTCTTATTTTTCTATCAGGTATTCATGGAGTGCGTGAAGGAACTGTTGTGGCGGCATTGTTGGTCGGCCCTATCGTTCATTTTGTAACGCCCTATTATCGCGTGCTGGATCAATGGATTACAGATCCAAAACTGGAAAACGAACAAATGAGTTTATCCAGTCACCATAGAATTATTACCATTGCTCGTGAATATGGCAGTGGCGGACATATTTTAGGAGAAATGCTTTCAAAAGAGCTGGGTATAAAACTTTATGACAAAGAATTCATCCACATGGCGGCCCAGCGAAGTGGCATAAACGAACAATACATTACAGACAACGAACAATCCATTCCTTCATTTTGGTTGAAATGTATTTTATCCAAGAACAGTGAACATGCCCTCGAACACAGCCTTTCTGCTGATGATATACTTTTCCTTGCAGAAAGCAAAATCATTCAGGAACTTGCTCAAAAAGAATCCTGCATTATTATTGGGCGTTGCGCTGATTTCGTCTTGAAAGACAATCAGAATATCTTGAAAGTATTCTGTTACAGCGACCTGAGACATGCTGTGTCCCGTTGCACACAGGAATATGGCATACCGGAAGAAAAAGCAGAAAATGAAATTAAACGAATGAACCGCAACCGTATTCATCATTATGAATATTACACAGGGAGAAAATGGGGAGAACCACATAATTACAATCTGATGATTCATACAGGAAGTATTGAACTACCCACAGCATGCCGACTCATTACAGAACTTTACCAAAAAATGGAAAAATAATATTTTTGACCAGATATTTATCTTCGTTTTTCTTATCTTTATCGCTCATCTTCATAACATCCGGTAATGCACGTCAAAAAGATTAAAATAGAAGAACTAAATCAAAAAGACTTTGTTTTTAAAGAAGAAAACGAAATAAATCATGAAACGGTCAAAGACAAGCTGTTTCTTTTCGACGGTTTTGTACTTGGAATGTGTTCACAAGGCAGCATGTCTCTAAGCATTAATAACCATTCCTACCAGATCGATTGTCAAGACCTGTTTGTCATCCTGCCAAGACATGTATTCACTATCAATACAAGTTCGGCAGACTTGAATCTGCACCTGTTATTCATCTCCATAGATTTCATCCAGAAATTACCCTTAATCCCCAATCTGAATTTATTTCTTAAAGCAGAAAAAAAACCTTTCATTGCACTTAGCAATGAAAGGTTGCAGGAAATCTCAGCATTATATGCAATCTTAAAAAAATACCCGTCAAATAATCAGACGGAACAGTCCATAGCCACATCACTCATGCATGCCATGTTGCTGATCATCATTTCATATTTTGAAGAAAGCCAGACAATATCATCCCCCCAATTAACCCGACAGGAAGAACTTTCACATCATTTTTTCAAGTTGCTGTTCCAATATTTCGAATCAGAGCATCGAGTGACATTCTACGCCAATAAGCTCTGTATCACTCCGAAATACCTTTCAGCAGCAGTAAAAAGTGTCAGTGGCCATCCGGTTCAAGACTGGATTAATGAAATGATATTGGCAGAAGCAAAGCGCTATCTTCAGACCTCTAACCTGAGCATACTTCAAATCGCAGAAAAAATGCATTTTGCAAGTACGTCGTCCTTCATCCGTTTCTTCAAGAAACAGATGCGTATGGCACCTCTCGAATACCGAAAGGCTACATTATTGAATTGAAGAGATCTCGGGTGCATGTTCTTTTAAAACCGCCATAAATTCATCTCCAGTAATTGTTTCACGCTCCATTAAATAGGCAGCAGCCTGATGCATTACGTCCAAATGACTGCTGATAATATCCTTTGCCTTCTGATGAGCCTCTTTAATCAAACGAAGCACCTCACGGTCAACGTCTGCAGCAGTATTTGCAGAACAAGTCAAAGAGGTATCGCTACCCAGATAAACATTATTCACTGTTTCCAAACCCATCATATCATATAGCTCGCTCATGCCATAGCGAGTCACCATCGCTCTGGCTAATTTGGTAGCCTGTTCAATATCATTGGAAGCTCCTGTAGTCACCGTTTGCAAAACAACTTCTTCCGCAGCCCTTCCACCGGTCAGAGTCACAATCCGATGAAATAAATTGGTTTTATCCAATAGCAACTGCTCCCCCTCATCTACCTGCATCGTATATCCTAAAGCACCAGACGTACGGGGAATGATCGTTATTTTATGCACTGGTGCCGAATGAGTTTGCAAAGCTGCAACCAAGGCATGACCAATCTCATGATAAGCTACGATCTTTTTTTCATGCACAGAAATAATCTTGTTTTTCTTCTGAGCACCAGCAATAACCGTTTCAACACTTTCTTCCAGATCCGCAGTAACCACCTGTTTGCGTCCCAAACGTACAGCTCGCAAAGCAGCCTCGTTGACGATATTAGCTAATTCAGCTCCAGATGTTCCAGCAGTAGCACGTGCTACGATGTCCAGATCAACATCAGCATGTTTTACATGTGACAAATGTACTTGTAATATTGCCTTTCGTCCCTCCAGATCCGGTAATTCCATTTGAATTCTTCGATCAAAACGTCCAGGACGCAGCAATGCCTTATCCAAACTTTCCGGACGATTTGTGGCTGCAAGAATCACAACCCCCTGTCGGCCGTCAAACCCGTCCATTTCGGTAAGCAGTTGGTTCAAAGTCTGTTCTCTTTCGTCATTACCGGACAATCCATTATCACGTCTTTTACCGATAGCATCAATCTCATCAATAAAAATAATACAAGGAGCCTTCTCATTGGCCTGCTTAAAAAGATCGCGTACTTTAGCAGCTCCCATACCAACAAACATTTGAACAAATTCTGAACCAGATATCGCGAAAAATGGGACCTTGGCTTCTCCGGCAACAGCGCGTGCTATTAAAGTTTTTCCTGTTCCCGGAGGACCAACCAGCAAAGCACCTTTAGGCAAAGAAGCTCCGATTTCAACATACTTCTTCGGATTGTGCAAGAAATCAACAATCTCCGTTAATGCTTCTTTAGCCTCATCTTGTCCAGCCACATCGGCAAATGTTGTTTTCATGTCGGCATCAGCATAGATTTTGGCTCCACTATTACCAAACGACATAAAATTTCCACCTGATCCCATACGGGCATGAAGACTCTTGCTGGCCTGACGCCAGATCAGATAAAAAATCAATCCGGGTAAAACCCACATCAACACAAAATTTAAAATGGGAGAGTTTTCTTGTGGAACAATCTCATTAAAAGCAATTTTTCCGTCTGTATTAGGACTTTTGGCCTCCAACAATCGATCCACTAATTTGGGATCATTGATTTCACCGGTCTGATAAGTCATTGTTTCGTTACCATTTACGGTAGCTGTAAAATAAATCTGTCCACTCTTAATCATCACCTCACGAACTAATCCACTATCCACAAGGCTGACAAATGTGCCATAATCCGTACGCTGAATGCGTCCGCTTCCAAACTTGGGGAAAATCAGACCATTTAAGAACAATACAATCAATATACCCCACAAAAATCCATAGTACGGATTTATCCTCTTTGTGCTCTGACTGTCTTTTTTCTTCATAAAACACTATTTTTTTATTGCAAAAGTAAGCACACGATCATAAGGAACAATTAGCTATTTTTCCTAAAAAACTTGCAGAAATTCGCATTTTTCCAATAATCTCAGCCAAATCCATAAAACTAGAAAACGGATTCCCTAAAAGGGAACCCGTACAAACAATCAACCAAAAGCTTTCTCTTCTTAAATAAACAGATTCAAATTAGCATCCTCAGTACGTTCCAAATAAGTTGCAACACCGCCCAAAGTGACCTCATCAAGCAATTCTTCTTGTTTCACTCCCATGACGTCCATACTCATTGTACATGCTATTAATTCCACACCGAGATCAATTGCCTGACGAATCATCTGCTCCAGACTATCAATCTTTTTATTTTTCATGATCATACGCATCATGCGGCTCCCTATTCCTCCCATATTTAACTTGGAAAGGGCCAGTTCCTTACTTCCTGAAGGAAGCATCCATCCAAACATGCGACCGAAGAAGTCTTTTTGAACAGCAGGAGCCGGCTGTTTTTTAATCACATTCAGTCCCCAGAATGTAAAAAAGAGTGTCACCTTTTTACCGGAAGCTGCAGCCCCATTTGCTATAACAAAAGCAGCCAAAGCCTTATCAAGATCATCACTGAAAACAACAATCGTTTTATGATCACCTCGTTCTGAACAGCAAGATGATGCAGGGGAGCCAGCGGTTCGCTTACGTATGGTGGCCGAAACAATGCCTTTCTGGCGCTCCAGGGCAACTAATTCTGCTCCAGTCATTCGACACCAGGCACCAACATCCTTTCCAAAAGCCTGATCGGTCGCTTTAATACGTAACAAGCCATTCTCCGCCAAATGTTCATAATTAGTTTTCAGTTTCATAACCGGTCCGGGGCACATTAATCCACAAGCATCGATCTCCAATATGGATTCAGCACGATCTGCAGACATAGACTTATCTTCCGGACAAGCGCAAAAACAGGAAGGTTTTACGATAGGTGCCGTAGCCATGCTCCACGTTTTATATCCTCCCGAAAGATTCTTCACTTTTTCATAAGCCGACTGTTTTAATATGCGACAAGCAATATAGCCTCGAAGACCTATGGCACAAGTCACGACAATCAGTTTGTCCTTAGGCAATTCATTGAGACGCTCACGTAACTGATCCACCGGAATATTTATAAAACCTGGAATAGAACCCAATGCATATTCGTCTGAAGTACGCACATCCACCCGAACAGTATCTTCCGGCAAATGATTCAGATCGCTCCACAAAATAGTTTCTACACGACCGCTTAAAATATTATCGGCTACAAATCCAGCCATATTTACTGGATCTTTTGCTGATGAATAAGGCGGTGCATAAGCGTGTTCCAATGTCATCAAATCAGAAACTGTTCCGGAATTTCGAATCACTTGTGCCAACATCTCAATACGTTTGTCCACACCATCAAAACCTACAATCTGAGCGCCCAATAAACGTCCGTTCTCAGGAGCAAAAAGAATCTTAACAGACATATTTGTCGCACCAGGATAATAGCCGGCATGCGATGAAGAATGTGTAAAGGATGAAAGATAAGGAATTTTTTCGGCATCAAGCAATTTACTGTTAGCACCGGCAGCAGCCACGGTCATATCAAAAACCTTGGCAATAGACGTTCCGATAGAGCCAGCATATTCCTGACGATTGCCCTGAACGATATTGTCAGCCACAATACGCCCCTGCTTGTTAGCCGGTCCTGCCAAGGGAATCAAAGCAGGCTTTCCGGTAACGATATGCTTCACCTCCACAGCATCTCCCAACGCATAAATATCCGGATCAGAAGTCTGCATGAAACCGTTCACCTGGATACCTCCCCGATCACCAAGAGCTAATCCAGCTTCACGCACCATTTTAATATCGGGACGCACCCCAATACTGAGTACCACCAGATCAGTTACCAGCTGTTCTCCATTCTTAAGGTGCACGGCTATAGCATGATCTGCTGTCTCCGAAAACTTGGTTACGCCATTTTCCAGATACAGTCCTACGCCCTTATCCAACAAATGTTGATGAACAATAGAGGCCATCGAAAAGTCTAAAGGAGCCATCACCTGACGTCCCATTTCTACTACATCAACATGCAACCCTAAATGATGCAAGTTTTCAGCCATCTCCAATCCGATAAATCCACCTCCGACCACAACTGCCCGTCTCGGACGATTTTGGTCTACATATTGCTTGATGGCATCCGTATCGGGAACGTTTCTCAAAGTGAATATACGCTCCATATTGATTCCTTCAATATTGGGTCGCAAAGGCTCCGCTCCTGGTGACAAAACCAACTTGTCGTAAGATTCGGTATAAACTTCATTAGTATCCAATCGCCTGATTGTTACAGTCTTTTTCTCAGGAAAAATAGCGGTCACTTCATGACGCGTCCGTATGTCTATTCGAAAACGATCCACAAAGCCTTTTACCGTCTGAACAAACAAATGATCACGCTCGCCTATGGTCCCTCCAATATAATAAGGAAGACCGCAATTTGCATATGACACATAAGCACCACGCTCAAACAAAATAATTTGTGCCTGTTCGTCCATTCGACGCAAACGGGCTGCAACAGTTGCTCCTCCAGCAACTCCTCCAACAATCAGATACTTTTTCATTGAAATATATTTTTATTAATAATATTGTTTACTACGAAATATTCAGTAAAAACTCATCCTTAGTTCGTCTCATTTAAAATCTTACTTTTGTTTCATGGAAAGAGATAATTGATGGAAAAGATCATCAAAATGAAACTCACGCTGTTGTAGTTCCCTGATCTTTTGCCATCCGGCATCAGTCAATGAAAAAATCATCTGACGCTTGTCTTCCGCATTGATCTGTCTTTTAATAAGACCTTTCTTTTCAACTGTTGTTATAACTTTCGAGACACGTGAGTTAGACAGGCCGATGTAATCACACAATGCACCAGCTGTACGAGCCACACCATCCTTCATGCAGCAAAGGAGCATGGCTTCATTAATAGTCATATCATTGACTTCAGAAAAATCCTTTTCAAACTGATATAAAACTTTATATAACTCTTTAATGGCACAAATTGATTCCATAAACCTTATTTTTACGGTGCAAAAATACTATATTTATTTTAATGAGAAAATTTTCCATTAAAAAATATATTCAGAATCATTATTTGTTAACATTTTAAGGGCTCACCTGATTCTTACATAATAGCGACCAACTTCACTTCAAAAATCAAAGTACTTTCACCTGGAATCGGTCCGTTCGCATGTCGCCCATATCCCAATTCCTGAGGTATGTAAAGGATCCATCTATCCCCCACATGCATTTGCTGCAAGGCAATTTGCCACCCCTGAATAACATCAGATAAGCGAAAAGCCTCAGGACATCCCCGCTTCCAGGTATTATCAAACTCTTTTCCCCCGACCAGGACACCTCGATAGTGGACCGTTACAATACTGTTTGGCGATGGATTGATTTTGCCCTGTCCTTCTTCTAAAATTCGATAGAGCACTCCTCCAGAAAGCTCTCTTACACCTTCTTGCTTTAGTTTTTCTTTTAAAAAACGTTCGTTCTTTTCTCTGTATTCGGCACGTTTTCCCATAATACGGCACTTCTGGTTTAATATTTAGATAAGTATTAAAATAAAGCAATCCAATCATCAAAAGTTCCTTCACGTATACCCATTTTTTCTTTCAAACGAATTTTTTTCCGTGAAATACTTCCCTTGGCAATATGATAAATCTCTGAAAGGACTGTCAGCGAAAGCTCCATTTTGATCAAACAGCAAAAATTAATTTCCTCTTCGGTAAGTTGAGGAAACGCTGCTTTCAGTCGTACTGTAAACTGATCAAAGCAAGCATCAGTGTTCTGACGCAAAGTTTGCCAGTCATCATCTGAAAAATGCAAAGCACCGGCCTTGTTTCTGTGAAGCATGAGCAAAGGTATGGTTATTTCATTCAAACGCCTGAAATATTCTATCCGTTGTTCCAACCGCGCCTTTTCAAGACGTTCATTGTTTTCCCGCTCTTTCAAACAGCGTAATTCTGCTTCCCGCCGGCACAAATTTGCTTCTGCCTGAGCTCGTTCAGTCTGAGCAAGATGCAAGAGTAACCGTCCTTGACGACGCTTGATATAAATATAAAAACAACCTATAAAGATGACCAGTATCAATAATGCCGCACCGAGCCTGTAAACCTGAAGAACACGTATGGCAAGCTGGCGTTCTGCGTTCTCAGCTTCTTGCTGTTTGGCCTGGTAAGACCGAAATGCCTGCATTCTTTCCACTACAAACTCGTGTCGGTCGTTGTCTAAAGAATCACGAAAGAATAAATATTTCTTAAGCAATAAATAGGCCTGCTCAATCTTATGGGCACGAAACTGAACATCTGCCATATAACGATACGCGTCCGCCCGACGTACAAGCGGAAAACGTTCTGTCAAACGGACAAAATACAATTCAGCCGAGTCAGATCCTTGAAGATGATGACACAATCCAGCCAACAATTCATGATACAGCTCCTGATCGCCAGCCTGCGTCGCAATAGCTTCATGAATCCAATGAAGGGCAGAATCATTACGTTGCAAGTAAAGATATAACAGAGCCTGCTCGCCACAGAGTGTTGCATATAAAGAATCCGGTCCATTGACTTGGTAAGCCAGCTTGGCCGCCTCTCGATAATCGCCCAGAGATGCCTGAAAAAAATGATGCATTTTCTGCCGTTCACCGCAATGTTTCAAAATCTGAATTTGAGTTAAGGTATCTCCTTGAGCAACAGACAAGGACAAGGCTCTTTTCAAATAATATGCCTCACGCTCATATTGTCTGTTAAAACGATATATTTCTGCCAAAGCCCTACTGAGCTTTATCTGTAAGTTCGGATCTGCATGATTTTCCGCAAGCAACCACGCCCGTTCGTAATAATCCTGGGCGGCAAACAACAGATATTTGTCCTGACAATATCTGCCCCTCACATAATTAATGGAACATTGCAACGCCGAATCCTTTTGATCTACAGCCTGACGAAACCATATTTCAAGCAAACTGTCTGCATCCTGGGAAAAACGATCCGTACACATACGTTGCCACACCTCCTGATCTACATGCATCTCTCTACGACAGGAAACACAGATACATAAACCCATCAAGATAAAAATAATCTTTTCCATAAAAACAAAAGTAGACAAAACGGAAGAATTTGCAAGATAAAACGCCGCATAAATTTGTTTTGTACATCAATATTTTGATCGGAAAACACTTAAATAGCTTTTATTCAATAGTATAGAAAAATACAGATGTACATCAGAAAATCTATGTTCTATCAAATAAAGCTTATATCTTTGCCCATGAAACAAAATTAAGCCCTAAGGCTGATATCATGTTTCCAATTTATAAACTGCTCTTGGGAAAGATCTGTTTATATCCGGTTACAGCGCAACAAGCATTCAGCGGGATGGACACGTTGTCTGTAAACCATGTCCGGAACATCTTACCTGTATATTATACCGGACAAAATATCCGTCGTGTGTTCTTGCAAAACAAGAAAACAAGTCATGAGGAGTCTGCAATCCTCCACATGCATGACGGTAACATCATTCTTCTCTTTTTCTGCAAGCTTGCTCGAAGAAAGACTTTTTGAAGGGATATTTCTTTCTTCCTGACGCAAGATTAAGCCCATCGGCGAGATGCCGATGGGCTTTTAATATACATGCAACCCAATATCATGAAATATTTTATAATTTAACCGTTTCCTTGTTGCCTCTTGATTCATTCTGAAGCCGGTCAAGAGCTGTCACTACATACGTATACTTTGTCTTTCCATCCTCATAAGGTAAAGGAATAAACGTATTACGCGTAATTGCTACAATATTCTCAGCAAACCGCAAATCTACATGTTCACCCGGCGCAAACCGATAGACGACATATTGTATCGCTTTGTCCATTTCTTTTCGCGCACGCGGTGCCGTCCAGAACAGCATATAACCATCTTCCGTCCAGACTGCTTTTAAACGACGCGGTTTTTTAGGGTTCTTGTCATCTATCCAGGGCATCTCAGGCTGCAAGGCAGGAAAACGATGATACTTGGCACGCAACATCGTTCCATAATTGCCTTTATTGTCCACTACAGCTTTCGCATACCACTGGCAACTTCCTTCGATGCCCGGCAAGGAACGCTGCAAATCCATCTTACGTACCTGCTGGTGTGAATTCCGATTGACAGGATCAGCATATTTCACAGTACGATCTACATCTTGACCAATAAACACCGGACGTTTCCCGGCATGTTCGCTCCACCAGCGAGCCAAAGTGATATAATCTGCAGTCGGATGACCAATTTCCCAATATATTTGAGGGATATTATAATCCACCCAGCCTTCGTCAACCCATTTCAGAACATCAGCATACAAATCATCATAATTTTGTAATCCACGGGTATTGCTTCCTCGTTCTGGATCCGTAGACAAATTTCGATAAATACCAAAAGGAGAAACTCCAAACTTAACCCAAGGTTTCACTGCCCGAATATACTCATGCATGGTACGAATATATTGATTGACATTTTCTCTTCGCCAGTCATCCCGATCCATACCATTACCGTAACGCGCATACGTGGCATCATCGGGAATGGGTTGTCCACCAACAGGGTATGGATAAAAATAATCGTCAATATGAATACCGTCCACATCATAATTCATCAAGATATCCATAACAACCGTACATATATATTCCCTGTTCTCAGGTATTCCCGGATCAAATATAAGTTGTCCGTCATACTCAAAAAAACGTTCCGGATGTTTAAAATAAGGATGATTGGGGGCCAATTCCTTGGTTCCTTTTGTTTTGGCGCGATAAGGATTAATCCACGCATGAAGTTCCATGCCACGGGCATGACACTGCTCGATCATCCATTGCAACGGATCCCAAAATGGTGATGGCGCAACTCCCTGTTGTCCTGTCAGGTAACGGCTCCAGGGCTCAAAATGACTTTGATACAGCGCATCAGCTTCCGGACGTACCTGAAACAAAATCGCATTGATGCCACACTTCTGCAATTCATTCAACTGATAAGTCAATGTAGCCTGCATTTGCTCCTTCCCCATGCCATTAAACTGATTATTGACACACTGAATCCATGCTCCCCGAAACTCACGTTTGGGATTAATCTGTGCCGAAAGGTTCAGCACCCAAATAAATAAAACGGATAGTAATACTGATCTTTTCATGTATAAAATATGTTTGCCTGCATTTCCAAATGCAAAAATAGTGATTATCTCCCGACAGCCAACTATGAAATGATTGTTTTTTCATGGAATTCAAGTTCTACATTTCTGTTTTTTCGTACCTTTGTCGCAACAGCAAACCTTATCAAACATGAATGAATGCATCCAAATAAAAGGTGCGCGGGTGAATAATCTAAAAAATATTGATCTGAACATTCCGCGTAACAAACTGATCGTTATTACAGGATTGTCCGGATCGGGCAAGTCCTCATTGGCTTTCGATACATTATATGCAGAAGGCCAGCGACGTTATGTAGAAAGCCTGTCTGCATATGCCCGTCAGTTTCTGGGTCGTATGAGCAAACCTGAATGTGATTACATCAAAGGTATCCCTCCCGCCATTGCCATCGAACAAAAGGTCAGCAGCCGTAATCCTCGTTCAACAGTAGGAACATCAACGGAAATATACGAATATTTACGTTTGCTTTTTGCCCGAATCGGGAGAACTTATTCGCCAGTCAGCGGACAAGAAGTGAAAAAACATACGGTCGATGATGTGGTTCAATGCATGCTGTCTTATTCTTCAGGCACTAAATTTACAATATTGGCCCCGCTTCAAACGATAGCCGGAAGAACGCTAATCGAACAACTGGATGCTGAATTAAAACAAGGTTTCACCCGTTTGGACATTCAGGGAGAAATCATACGTATCGAAGATTATCTGAAACAATTATCAGTACCGGGGGGTATGCCGCAAAAGGACAAGACAGAACATCCTGTTTACCTGTTGATCGACCGTATGAGTTGTGACGCATCACAATCCACGATCTCCCGCATGACTGATTCTGTAGAAACTGCCTTCTTTGAAGGTAACGGAAAATGTTTGCTCCGGTTTTATCCGGCAGGCATCCTGCATGAATTTTCCACGCGTTTTGAAGCCGACGGCATGACTTTTGAAGAACCGACAGATAATTTGTTCTCTTTCAATTCCCCTTATGGAGCCTGTCCCAAATGCGAAGGATTCGGTAAAGTAATCGGTATCGACGAAAGTCTGGTTATTCCCAATACGGCACTAAGTGTTTACGATGGAGCAGTTCTGTGTTGGCGAGGAGAAAAAATGTCTGAATGGAAAACAGAATTTTGCCGGAGAGCAGCCCAAAAGAATTTCCCCATATTTGAACCCTATTATCAACTGAGTAAAGCGCAAAAAGCTTATTTGTGGCACGGAGATCCTCAGGCAACTCATCCACGGGATGAAGTTTGCATTGATTCCTTTTTCAAGATGCTTGAAGAAAATCAATACAAAATTCAATACCGGGTCATGCTGGCACGCTATCGGGGAAAAACTATATGTCCACAATGCCACGGAACCCGATTACGCCCGGAAGCAAACTACGTCAAAATCGGACAGCGTTCCATATCTGATCTGGTCGACTTACCTATTTATGAATTAAAGAAATTCTTCGAACAGCTGCAATTAACGGAACACGAAAACCAAATTGCCCGACGAATTCTGACAGAAATCACCAACCGTATCCAATTCCTGCTCGACGTCGGTCTGGGTTATCTCACACTAAACCGGTTAAGCAACACGTTGTCCGGAGGAGAAAGCCAACGCATCAACCTGGCCACATCTTTAGGAAGCAGCCTGGTGGGCTCATTGTACATTTTAGATGAACCCAGCATAGGTCTCCACAGTCGCGACACGGAGAGACTCATCAAAGTACTCCGGCAACTCCAGGCTTTAGGTAATACGGTCATTGTCGTGGAACATGATGAAGAGATTATACGGGCAGCCGACTATATCATTGACATCGGTCCGAAAGCCGGCCGGTTGGGAGGTGAAGTCGTGTTCCAGGGAAACCTGGAGCAAATGCTAAGGGAAAAGCCGCAAGACACCCGAAGCTATACCGTAAAATATCTGACCGGACAGGAATCCATAGCACTCCCGGAAAGTTATCGGCCTTGGAACAACTATATTGAAATTAAAGGTGCCCGTGCAAATAACCTGAAAGGTATCGACGTAAAGTTTCCCCTGAATGTACTCACGGTTGTAACAGGAGTCAGCGGTTCTGGAAAATCCACTTTGGTTCGCGATATTTTTTATCGGGCAGTCAAAAGAAGCATGGACGTGGAAGTTGAACGACCGGGAGAATATTTTGCTCTCGAAGGCGATCTGAAGATGGTCCATAATATCGAATTCATTGATCAGAACCCTATCGGGAAATCCTCGCGAAGCAATCCGGTTACCTATATCAAAGCATACGACGAAATTCGCAAACTCTTCGCTACTCAACCATTAGCCCAACAAATGGGCTTTACGGCAGGTTTCTTCTCTTTCAACACCGAAGGGGGACGTTGTGAAGAGTGTAAGGGTGAAGGGACCGTCACGGTCGAAATGCAATTCATGGCCGATTTAGTTTTGGAATGTGAATCTTGTCATGGAAAGCGTTTTAAAAGCGACATACTGGAAGTCCGCTATCACGGACAAAACATTTACGACATACTGGAAATGACCGTCAATCAGGCTATCGAATTTTTCGATAAGTACCAACAAAGTAAGATTGTCAAACGTCTGCAACCCTTACAGGATGTCGGCTTAGGCTATATTAAACTTGGACAATCCTCAAGTACGCTCTCCGGTGGAGAAAACCAGCGCGTCAAACTGGCCTACTACTTAGGTATGGAAAAAGTTGAACCGACGATTTTCATTTTCGACGAACCGACAACCGGCTTGCACATGCACGACATCAAAAGACTCCTGATAGCTTTCAATGCACTGATCGAACGCGGTCACACGCTGATCATTATCGAACACAATCTCGATGTAATCAAATGTGCCGACCACATTATCGACTTAGGTCCTAAGGGGGGCGACATGGGCGGTCATCTGGTTGTATGCGGTACGCCTCAAGAAGTGGCGGCTTGTCCGGAAAGCTACACCGGCAGATTTCTGAAAGAGAAGCTTTAATCGGTAACCAGAAGATTATCCCTGCAAACGAATATTATAATGATTTTTTATTACGACTTGGGGGCTTTTAAGATACCCATGACTCTTATACAAGCCACCAAACAATATTGATGCAGAATATGCTGAGAACATTACTATTCATCGGTGCCGGTAGTTTTACAGGAGGCGTGTTACGCTACCTTATGTCCAAAGCAGTGCAAAACCTCGGATTCCACACGTTTCCGGTAGGAACATTTTTAGTCAACATTCTGGGCTGCTTTGCTATTGGTTTTTTCTACGGATTGTTTGAAAAAAACAATCTGATGAATCCGGATCTGCGTCTCTTTCTGACCGTAGGTTTCTGTGGAGGATTCACCACCTTTTCCACGTTTATCAACGAAAGCTACCAGTTAATCCGGGATGAGAATTTTTTCTACTTATCGTTTTATGTAGCCCTCAGTTTGCTGGTCGGCCTACTGATGCTCTATTTAGGTTATCTGCTCATTAAATGATTATAACAACATGGAATCAGACAAAAAACATAAAATATTGCGTATTTATTTAAGCAATACCGATAAGATTAAGCACACTTCCGTCTACGAGGCAATTGCTTTCAAGGCCCGCAAATACGGACTGGCAGGTACAACGGTCTATAAGGGAGTGATGGGATACGGGACCAGCAGTGAGTTGCATTTCACCAAATTCTGGGAGCTCACGGAAAAAATCCCCATAGTTATTGAAATCATTGACGAAGAAAGTAAAATAGCAGACTTCATAGAAAAGCTCAAGCCATGGCTTGAACTGAATCCCAAGGGTTGCCTGATGACCTGTCAGGATGTGGAAATCATCCTACACAAAAAAGGCAAAAACCGCTAAAATATGGGGAAAAACCGGATAAATCCCTTCTACGCTCATACTTTTATCGGCATTAATTGAGCACATTTTTGAAATCTGAAGGTTCGGATAAAAAATTAGCGAGATATGACCGTTAACCATATCTCGCTAAAAATATTTTTATAAGTATCCGCAAATTACAACGGAATGTATTCTACAAACGCTTCCATAGCCTCATAGGAAGCTAATCCCAAAGCCTGATAAAGCTCCGCCGTACCATGATTCCGGTCCTCTGAGCGCTGCCAGAACAAACGTTCGTCATTGCCCAAGAATGGAGCACTTTCCATCTGAGAAGCATGCTTCAGAATAGCGTTCCGTTTAGACCGCAATTCTTCGGGACTGATCGGAACCACCATCTCAATGTTTTCAATTTCCCATTCGGCCCAGGCACCACGATACATCCAGATCCGGCAATCTTTCAACCATTCGGCCCCCTCTTCTTTTTCCAGATCAATAGCTGCAAATACGGCATCCGTACAAACCCGATGCGTTCCATGTGGGTCAGCCAGGTCACCAGCTACGAAAATTTGATGGGGTTTCACTTCACGTAACAAGTTACGCACGATCTGAATATCAGCCTCGCTGATGGGATTCTTTTGTATTTTTCCGGTTTCATAAAACGGCAAATCCAGAAAATGAACCCGATTCAATGGAATGCCACTGTAAGAGCTGGCCAGACGTGCTTCTCCACGCCGGATAAGCCCCTTTATGGTCAGAATATCCCGAGTATCCATGTCGCTGCCCTTCTTCTCAGCCAGGAATTTACGGATCTCAGCATATTTCTGGTTAATCACGTCATCCTTGCTATTATTGAAGATCTGGTTAAATCCATTGATAAAATGCAGAAAACGGATCACTTCTTCGTCCCCAACAGCAATATTTCCGGAGGTCTGATAAGCGACATGAACCTCATGCTGCTGCTTGACCAGACGCTGCAACGTTCCTCCCATGGAAATCACATCATCATCCGGATGCGGTGAGAAAATGATCACTCGTTTTGGATAAGGAGTTGCCCGTTCCGGACGATAGGTATCGTCAGCATTCGGTTTTCCTCCCGGCCATCCGGTAATGGTATGCTGCAAATCATTGAATACCTGGATATTCACATTATAAGCAGAGCCATAAAGGGCTAACAGCTCACTCAGACCATTTTCATTATAATCCTTGTTGGTCAATTTCAAGATCGGTTTTTTGGTCACGCCGCACAACCAGACGATGGCACTTCGAACCAACTTGTTGTTCCAATCACAGGAAGTAACCAGCCAGGGACGCTGAATACGCGTCAGCGAAGCGGCTGAGGACAAATCCAGAACAACACGTGCCTGACTGTGCATCTGCAAAAATGAAGCCGGTACAGCGTCAGTCACATTATCTTCGACGGCCTTTTTCACAACGGCAGCTTTTTCTTCACCCCAGGCCATCAGACAAACGTTCCGGGCCGACAAAATCGTTCCAATGCCCATGGTTATCGCGCATACCGGAACACACTCCTTAGAACCAAAGATCTTCGCTGCTTCCGATCGGGATGTCTGATCGAGCAGCATCAGGCGAGTTCGGGAACTCATACGGGAACCCGATTCGTTCAGACCTAAATTACCTCCCTGACCGACACCAAGCAATACGAGATCCAGTCCGCCACAATCCTGAATTTTCTGTTCGTAATCCCGACAATAGGCTGCAACCTCATTCTGAGGAATCGTACCGTCGAGTGCATAGATCTTTTTGGCATTGATATGCTGGAACAAAGCTTCATGTATCTGACTGTAATTGCTCACGCCATCCTTGTCCGGCAGCGGATAATATTCATAAACCATGAAAAATATCACATGGGCAAAACTCAGTCCTTCTTCACGATGCATGCGAACCAGTTCTGCATACAATTCTGCAGGAGTAGCTCCACCGACCAGTCCTATCACGCAATCCTTTCCTTCAGCCTGACGCTGACGCACGAGTCGCGCTACCTCGTGAGCAACAACCACCGAGCCTTCTTCTGCCGATTCATAAATATCCGTCGTAATTCGCTCGTTCCGGGTCAGAGCCGAACGTTCCAGTTCACTCTCCGGCTTGTAATATTTTGCAGACACGCGATTCAACGTAATCTGCGAACTTAAATTGGTTCTCATCTTTTCAAGCACATTTTAGGGTAAATATCGAATAGTTTATATACTTACGATTACAAATATAGGAAACTTCTGTAATCAATACAAATAGTTTCACATTTTTTTCTTTTTCAGCAACCTACGGGTAATTTGTATAACCATCTCTGGTCAATTCCATTTCAGAGCTTTCCAACAAAAAAGCCCGGCAATGCCAGGCTTATACCAACAAGAGACTATCCTCCTGCTATGTATTTTCAAAAATAAAAGCCAAACCCGATGCGCAAACCGACCTTACTGCCGTCACTGAAATTGTTCAGACTGATATTGTAGTATACAGACGGCTCTAACGTTACGAAACGGTTCAAGAAGAAGGTATAACCCACTTCCGGACAAATCTGCACATTGTTGATGTTCTTAAACAAATGCTGGTACTGCAATGCAGAACCTAAATAAAGACCGTTTTGGGAAATATAATAGCGCATACCGGCACCAATCGTAACATCATCAGCTTCATGTGTATGATTATATCCAAAACGTCCGAACAGCATCCAGGATTGTTCTACAAAGAAACCGCCCAGAACGTCAACGCCCAGCGTAAATTTCTCTTGATTGCTGTACGACAGACCCACTCCTGTCAGGGACGTCGAAAAATAAGCTGTGTTCTTGTCAAACTGGGCTTTTGCTCCCAATGCAGCCGTACAGAATAACAAGGTCATTAATAGTTTTCTCATGTTCTTAATGTTTTAATGGTTTTCAAATAATACGCTCGGAAATCATCCGACAGGCAGATCCCGTCGTTATGACGATTCATGCCACGGGGATTTATTTCAAACGCTTGTATTCTTGGGTCACGACTCAATCCCGGTCGGTTGGGAGTCGTTCCGATTGTCCGAACGGTCCATATCGCGTTCACGTTCTTCAGCCAGTTTTTCTTTCTTCCGGTAAAGCCACCATAAGGCAAGAATAACCAGCAAATTTAGGCCGATCGTCAGAACGATGGTTGACGTACTGGCCGTTGATTGCGGCAATACGTACGCATAAACCGCAGCAGAATAAACGACAAAAGCAAGTGGAATCCAGGTAGATTTTCTGATTTTCTTTTTCATGTAGCTTAAAATCTATTTTTTTTCTGAACCTGATTCTGCCGATACCAGCGTACAAACAGACCGCACAAAAGAACGGCCACGGCAATCCCCGCCGCTATACCGACAGGATGGGGCAGTTGCAACCCTTCCGGGGCGATCAGAATATAGGACGTACAGACAGCTGTCATAAACAGAGCCGGGAACAAAGTAATATAAAAGTTTCTGCCTTTACGCGCCAACCAGACGGTAATGGTCCAAAAGGTAAAGATCGACAAAGTCTGATTAAACCACGCAAAATAACGCCACAAAATATCAAAGTTGATCTGCATCAATATTCCGGCAATAAGAAACAGAGGCAGGGAAACAACAAGCCGATGCCAGAGTTTATGCTGGTCAAAACGCAGGAAGTCCGCAGTGATCAGCCGGGCACAACGAAAAGCCGTGTCGCCCGAAGTCACCGGAGCAGCAACTACGCCCAGTATGGCCAATACCGCACCTACCGTACCCATCCAGTCGTTACAGATAAAATTGACAACAAGAGCCGGATTCGCGTTTCCTCCCGCCGACAGCAAATCTTGCAAATGCTGATAACTTCCCGCATATTTTATGGCAGCTGCAGCCCAGATCAAAGCCACAACGCCTTCTGTAATCATCGCTCCATAAAACACGCGCCGTCCCATTCGTTCGTTTTTCATACAACGGGCCATCATCGGACTCTGTGTAGCATGGAAACCGCTCACGGCGCCACAGGCTATGGTGATGAACAGCATGGGGAAGATTGAAAGCTGCTGGTTCGGATGATGACTGACAAAGGCATCATTGATTTCCGGCATCCAGCCGTCATGAGTAAAAATACCCATCATCACCCCTACTGCCATAATCAGCAGAGCAACGCCGAACACCGGATAAATCCGTCCGATTAAAGCGTCGATGGGTAATAGTGTAGCTAAAATATAATAGATGAAAATCACGATACACCAAAACTCTGCGCTGCCCCAAAACCCCCAATCGGATGTCATTGTCGCAAGCAATCCTGCCGGGGTCGTAACAAATACGGTTCCTACAAGAACCATCAGGATCAGGGAAAAGACACGCATCACCTGACGCACACCAAGACCGAGCTCGTCACCGACGATTTCCGGCAGACTCATACCATTCTTTCGCAGGGAAATCATACCCGACAGATAATCATGCACGGCTCCGCCGAAAATCGAACCGAACACAATCCAAAGATAGGCAGCCGGTCCGTACAGGATACCCAGAATAGCACCAAAGATCGGACCTGTCCCCGCAATATTCAAAAATTGAATCAAATAAACCTTCCAGGTCGGCATCGGAATATAATCCACACCGTCCTGACAAGTATAACAAGGAGTTTTCCGCTGGCCGTCAGCTCCGAAAACCCGTTCTACAAAAGCGCCATAAAAAATATAGCCCAGCAATAAGGCAATCAGCGCTGCTACAAATGTGATCATGTTTCTCTTATTATGAATCCGAAAGCAAAAATAATATTTTAAGATTTTATAAAAGGCCTTTTCGGGCAAAAACTTTCCAAATCAACAGGAATATTTCTAATTTTGCAGACACACAAGCCACATGATAAAATAAAAACAGCATGATTTCGAACAAAGCATATTACATTTTTCTGGTCGCCCTACTCTTATTGTCTGCCACATATACCGATGCTCAACAAATGTCTTTTCCAAAGCGCGAAATGCGTGCAGTTTGGGTCACCACGCTCATGAACCTCGATTGGCCTCAGACGAAAGTACACGACGAAACATCACGCAAAAGGCAACAGGAAGAATTAAAAACCTTGCTGGACCGGCTCCAGGCGATCAACATCAACACCATATTGCTTCAGACAAGAGTGCGGGGCACGACAATCTATCCGTCCGCCATCGAACCTTGGGACGAATGTCTGACGGGAACCACGGGAAAAGATCCCGGCTACGACCCCTTGGCATTTGCCATCGAAGAATGCCACAAACGGGGTATGGAGCTTCATGCCTGGATCGTCACCATGCCATGCTTCAAAACAGAACAAGCCCGTCGACTGGGAAATAAATCCGTACTAAAAACTCATCCCGAACTTTGTAAACGTCACGAAGGAACCTGGTATCTCGATCCGGGCATGCCGGGCACAGCAGATTACCTGACAGCTATTTGTACCGAAATCACCGACCGGTATGACATCGACGGACTGCATTTCGACTATATTCGCTATCCCGAGAATGCCCGTTCATTTCCAGATCAGGCAACCTATCGCAAATACGGACACGGACGCGACAAAGCACAGTGGCGGCGCGACAACATTACCCGGTGTGTCCGTCAAATCTATCAGGCAGTCAAGGCGCGCAAGCCTTGGGTCAAAGTCAGCAGCTCACCGATTGGAAAATTTGCAGACCTGAAGCGCTATTCGTCAAAAGGATGGAACGCTTTCGACGCCGTCCATCAGGATGCCCAGGGCTGGCTCAATGAGGGTATCCACGACATGCTGTTCCCAATGATGTATTTCGATGGCAATCACTTTTACCCTTTCGCACTCGACTGGCAGGAAAACAGCCGGCAACGACCGATTGTGCCAGGATTAGGAATCTATATGCTCAGTCCGAAAGAAAAAGACTGGGATCTGGCCGTCATTCAGCGCGAACTTTACTTTTTACGACAAATCGGTGTTGGCGGACAAGCTTTTTTCCGGGCTCGTTTTCTGACAGACAATGTCAAGGGTCTTTATGATTATCTGCACGATTTCTATTATCCCTACCCGGCACTCCCGCCAGTTTGTCCTTCAGCCGACACTTGTGCCCCGGCTCCTCCATCAGATTTGCATATCGAACTGACACCACGCGCAGGCATTTTACGTTGGACTGCCGTACCCTCGGGAAAGAACGAACCGCCCGTCCGTTACAATGTTTATGCTGCTGCATCGTTCCCCGTCGAGATTGATCGTCCCGAGAATATAGTCCGCATGGGGTTGACTACACCGGAATTTTCCTTCAACCCCATAGTCTATTATGCAGGCAGGTACCATTTTGCCGTGACGGCTATCGATTGCTATGGCAACGAAAGTGTAGCCGTACAAATAGACAGTCCATCTTTCAAAAGTACCCCGGCAGAATTAAAGCTGGAAAACAAGGGGAATCTTCTGGAACTCCCGGAATGGGACACCCGCTTTGTCTTGTTCTGCGACATCACGGACAAGATTCTCTTCTCGGCACCCTATCAACGACAGGTCGATATTAGCCGATTGCCCAAAGGAGGCTATCGGGTCAAAACGCTCGAACCCAATGGTAAAGCCCGGTTGATCGGCTGCTTCTTCAAACAATAGGTCCCTCCGGGCAGCAAATCAAAACCGCTTGGTATAGAAATGGCAATACGGCTCCGTACCCTTTTTCTCATAATAATCCTGATGGTAGGCTTCAGCTGGCCAGAAGGTTGTTGCGGGAGTCACACGAGTCACCACATCGTAGCCTTTCTGTTTGAGCAGGTCAATCAACCGCAGGGCAACGTTCTTTTGTTCCTCATTCAGATAGAACACCTCAGAACGATACTGCTCCCCTAAATCCGGTCCCTGACCGTCACGCTGGGTTGGATCGTGAATTTCGAAAAAACGTTTGGCCACAGTTTCATAACTGACCTGTTCCGGATCAAAAACAATCCGGACAGCTTCTGCATGTCCCGTTTGATGTGCCTTGACTTCTTCATAAACAGGATGTTCCTTAAAACCGCCGATATAACCTGCCTCTACAGCACGGACGCCAGGCAACTGTTTCATCAGATGCTCAACACCCCAGAAACAGCCTCCGGCAAAAATGGCAA
>artificially_reared_2__coassemble_146_pt1 | contig 46484 bp, 32 predicted proteins | sample artificially_reared_2__metabat2_low_PE_008 | metagenome-assembled genome bin artificially_reared_2 | reverse complement strand
TCAACCTATATTATCTATAACAAGATTTTCAGTCAACCCAAATCGTTAACAGACAGACCGTATCGAATATTGAATTCTGAGTTGGCCGTCTCGTGGAAATCTGATGGTCATCTCGTCTGACTGAGTTGCTCATCTGAATTTTTTCATATGGAGCAGATTTTCTTGTGCATTGATTGTTTGTTTCCTGAAAGCTTGCTTCCGGAAGATTATGCCGTGTGTGCTGTAAGAAAAAAACGCGGTCGTTCCGGAATCGGAAAACAATCGCGTTTTTTGTTGCATGATTTGCTGTCTTTGTTATTTGTTCAGTTTCCAGCTGAATCCGTCTTTGGTATCCTTAACTTCAAATCCGAGTTCGGCCAGATTGTCGCGAATGCGATCGCTGGTGGCCCAGTCTTTGGCTGCTTTGGCCGCCATACGCTGTTCGAGCAGCATGTCGACTACTTTGCCAAATGCTTCCTCACGGGCAGAATTGCTTCCGGCTTCCGCACGCAGGCCCAAGATGTCGAACACGAACGTGTGGAAAAGCTGGTGCAGAGATTCTAAGGCTTCGGCCGATATGGTCGCTTTATGGTCGGCTATGGTATTCAGAACGCGACAAGCCTCAAACAGGTGGCTGATGAGGATCGGTGAGTTCAGATCGTCGTTCATGGCTTCATAGCATTTATTTCTCAGGTCTTCTACGTAGGCCAGATCGATATGCTCGCCCTTGTCTTTAGCTTCCGAGGGAACAAGATGGTCCAGAGTATTCACGCCATCCATCAGCCGGGCCAGTCCCTTTTCGCTGGCCTGCAGCGCTTCGTTGCTGAAATCCAGAGTGCTGCGATAGTGTGCCTGAAGAATGAAAAAGCGGATGGTCATGGGGGAGTAGGCCTGTGTCAGTGCTTCATGTTCGCCACTGAAGAATTGTTGCAAGGTGATGAAATTGTTCAGGCTCTTACCCATTTTCTGGCCGTTGATGGTGATCATGTTATTGTGCATCCAATAGTTCACCATGTCGCTGCCCTGGCTGGCAACGGCCTGGGCAATCTCACATTCATGGTGTGGGAAGATCAGGTCCATTCCGCCTCCGTGAATGTCGAAGTGGTTGCCTAAATATTTTCGTCCCATGGCTGTACATTCACAGTGCCATCCGGGGAATCCGTTGCTCCAGGGGCTTGGCCAGCGCATGATGTGCTGGGGCTGTGCGCATTTCCAGAGAGCGAAATCCACCTGATTGTGCTTTTCGCTTGTCCCGTCCAGTTCGCGTGAGTTGTTGATCACGTCGTCAAGGTTGCGCCCCGAGAGTTTGCCGTAGTGATGGTCGTGATTATATTTGTTGACGTCAAAATAGACGCTTCCCTGACTTTCGTAGGCATAGCCGTTTTTCAGAATCTCTTTCACGAGTTCGATCTGTTCGATGATATGCCCGGTGGCGTGGGGTTCGATGCTTGGAGGCAATACATTGAGTGCTTCCATGGCATGATGGAAGCGGTTGGTGTAATATTGGGCCACTTCCATAGGTTCCAGCTGTTCGAGACGTGCTTTCTTGGCTATCTTATCCTCGCCTTCGTCGGCATCATGTTCCAGATGACCTACGTCCGTGATGTTGCGTACATAGCGCACTTTGTAACCGATATGCATCAGGTAGCGGAAGAGCAGGTCGAACGTAATGGCCGGACGGGCGTGCCCTAAATGGGCATCACCATAAACGGTCGGTCCGCAAACGTACATGCCGACGCGTCCCGGTGTGATCGGTTTGAATTCCTCTTTTTTCCTGGATAAGGTATTGTAGATAATCAATTTTTGTTCCATGTTGTCGTTGATTAATGGTTTTTGGTTTTGTTGTATTCCGGATCGTCGCCGTTTGCCCGAATCAGGTCGAGCAGTTTTTCGACAGCTTCTTCGGCAGGAATGTTTTTCTCGACACATACCTGTTTTTTATAGAGGCTTACTTTACCTCGGGCTGCGCCGACATAACCGTAGTCGGCGTCGGCCATTTCACCGGGTCCATTGACGATGCAGCCCATGATGCCGATCTTCAGCCCTTTTAGATGTGCTGTGGCCGCTTTAATACGGGCGATAGTGTCTTGCAAGTCATAAAGCGTACGTCCACAACCCGGGCAGGAAATATATTCTGTGCGGGTGGTACGAAGACGGGCTGCCTGAAGGATACCAAATGCCGTGCTGTCTATCGTGTCTGTATCGAGGGAGCCGGAATTGTGCAGATAAATGCCGTCGCATAGTCCGTCAAACAACAAGGCGCCCATGTCGGCGGCGCTTTCGATCTGAAAATCTTCTCGTTCTTCCTTGGTGTGTTCATACTGTTGGAAGACGACTACCGGATTCTGAAGTCCGGTGCGGGTCAGTTCGTGAATGAGCGCCCGATGTTCTGCCAGACGGTTCTGATGAATACTTTGAGCGATCAGGACCATTTCAGGATGATATTTCAGACAAGTTCGCACTTCGTCGGTCAGCGTTCCGTAGGTGATGAACAGAAATTTGCGTCGAGCGGGACAACCGCCGACAAAAGGTAGCATGTCGGGCGTGAAAGCCGGCCAGGTGCCTGCCTCTCCGTTCCAGATGTCGGCATCGACAATGTAGTCGGACGGTTCGCGGCGGCTGGTCTCCGGAAGTTCGCGTCCGCAATAAATGTAATCCGGCTGCAGGTCTGGATTATGTAGTTTGTTCTCTTTCCGTACTTCTGACTGTTGAGTCGTCATCCGGTCGGCAATGACCACGGGCGGCTGTTCGCCGCCGATATTACCAACAGGTTGTGTTTTCCGTCGTTTGGGAGCGATGTAGTTGAAATCCTCGGCTGTCAGTCCGGGTACAGGGGCATGTCCCGCACGACGTAATACGTAGTCGACCAGTTTCCGGGCAACGGGGATTTCCGCTTCGGGTGCTTCGCTGAGTGAAACCCGGATGGTATCTCCGATGCCGTCGGCCAACAGGGCTCCAATGCCTACGGCACTCTTGATACGTCCGTCCTCGCCATCGCCTGCTTCGGTGACGCCCAAATGAATCGGATAATGCATATCTTCACGATCCATAACGGTTACCAGAAGCCTTACGCTGCGTACCATGACAACCGTGTTGCTGGCTTTGATGGATACGACAACATCATCAAATTTTTCCCGTCGGCAGATGCGCAGAAATTCCATGCAGCTTTCCACGATGCCCTCAGGCGTATCGCCGTAGCGACTCATGATGCGGTCACTAAGCGATCCGTGGTTTACGCCGATCCGAAGTGCCGTATGATGTGTGCGGCATATGTTCAGGAGCGGGATGAAGCGTTCTTCAATTTTACGTAGTTCGCCGGCATATTCCTCGTCGGTATATTCCAAATGTTTGAAAGTGCGTGCGGAATCGGTATAATTACCCGGATTGATACGTACTTTCTCGGCGTAGAGGGCTGCAACTTCTGCTACTTTCGGATTGAAATGTACGTCGGCAACTAACGGTACGTTGCATCCGGCTGCACGCACACCGGCATTGATCTGTTGCAAGTTTTCGGCTTCGCGCACACCTTGTGTAGTCAGGCGTACGTATTCTCCGCCGGCATCGGCAATGCGGAGCGTCTGGGCAACGCTGCCTTCTGTATCCAGAGTCGACGTGTTGGTCATGCTCTGTATGCGGATGGGGTAATCGCCTCCGAGCGGGGTGTCGCCGATGTGCACTATCTGCGTCCGGCGCCGGTTGTAGATGAAGAATCCCATGGTTGCAATCCTCCGGTTTAGTTACATTTGAAGCTGTATTTCACTTCTGCCAGATCCTGATTGGCTTTTACAATTTTATCTTTCAGACTTTCTTTGTAGGCAGCCAGTCGGGCGGCTACTTCCGGTTGGGCAGAAGCAACAAATTGTGCAGCCAGGATTCCGGCATTAAGCGCACCGTTTACGCCAACTGTAGCAACTGGTATTCCGGGAGGCATCTGAACGATGGACAAGAGGGCATCTAAACCATCAAGCATGCCTTTGATGGGTACTCCGATGACAGGCACCGTAGTGTTGGCGGCAATGACGCCCGGCAGTGCAGCTGCCATTCCGGCACCGGCGATGATTGCTTTAAGGCCTCGTCCTTCGGCTTCGCGGGCAAATGTTTCGACTTCGGCTGGTGTGCGATGGGCTGAAAGGGCATTAATCTCGAACGGGATTTCCATTTCGTCGAGAAACTTGGCTGCTTTTTCCATAACAGGCAGGTCGGATGTGCTGCCCATGATGATGCTGACAATTGGTTTCATATCTTTTTGATTTTTATGGTTTGATTCTTATTTTATTACAGTTATCCGCCAAAGAAAACAGGTATGGGGAGCAATATTCCCCAAAAGCCGCAAATGATTCCCACAAGCGTACCGGCCAGGACTTGTCCTAAAGAATGTTGGCGCAGGATCATGCGGCTGCTGCCCACCGCTCCTGCTATGAGCAGAGTCAGGCATAGCCACATCACCGGATTAAACATGAAAATCAGGGAGAAAGCAAGCAGGGCACCGATAGCACCTCCAGCACCGGCTGCATGTGTGCTAATTTTCCAGAACATGTTGATTAGTGCACAAGAGATTTGTACGAGTAGCGCTCCCATGATGATTCCACCCATATAGCGCGGCATGTGCAGGGTTTCCAGTGTGTAAAGGCAGGCCATGTAGGAGATGATCGAAATAATGTAGGGCACGGATCGGTTTTCCCGATGGTTCAGATGAAGACGCTGCCAGCCTTTTAATTTGCGATAGGCAAAAATGGTGATTTGCGGAGTCAGAATCGTATAGGCATAGACCAAAAGCAGTACTTCGCCCTTGTAGGCCAAGGGCAACAAGCGCAGATAGGTGCAGGCAAAGAGTGCTATGAAACCTATAACGGGCAAATAAAACGGCCGGAAGATCGTTGACAGAATCCGGGCCAGGCGTATGATTATTCGGTCGAAATTCATTGTCGTCTGAGTCGTGCTACGGGTATTCCTAATTGTTCGCGGTATTTCGCTACGGTGCGTCGGGCGATCGGGTAGCCTTTTTGAGCCAGTGCGGCCGCCAGTGCATCGTCGCTCAACGGCGTGTCTTTGTTTTCGGATTCGATAAGTTCGCGCAAGGCTGCATGTATTCTGCGGGTAGCGATTTCTTCACCTTCCGGGGTGACGTAAGCGTCGCTGAAGAACCATTTCAGCGGGTAGGTGCCGAAATCTGTCTGGACATATTTTGATGCCGTTGCCCGTGATGTGGTTGAAATGTCAAGGCCCGTGCGGTTGGCCACATCTTTCAGAATCATGGGATGTAAGGTCGTTTCGTCGCCGCTGATGAAGAAGTCTTCCTGCAAGTCTACAATAGCCTGCATGGTCGACAGGAGTGTCTGGCGTCGTTGTCTGATGGCTTCGATGAAAGCTTGTGCTTTTTCGATTTTCTGTCGGGCATATACGACGGCTTCTTTTTCAGCTCTGCTGAGCTTGTTGCTTTGTTGTGCACTTTCGGCAATGTGGGCAAACGCCGGACTGATCGTCAGACCGGGGATCTCGCCCTGGCAGAGGGTCACTTCGGGAACTCCTCCTGCCGGTGTCGTTACAATGAAATCAGGGGTAATGGCATTCATGCCATGATCGTTTTCGGCATCTGCACCCAAAGCTGCCCCCGGGCGTGGATTCAATTTACGCAGCTGGGTTTGCAGCCGTTGGGTCTGTTCGGGTGTAAGATGCAGGCGCCGGCTGATTTTGTCCCATCGGTTGTGTGTGAATTCGTCGAAAAGATCCCGGATGGTCTGTCGTTGCAATTCACGGTCGTTTTTGGAAATATTTTTGTGGCGCGCTATCTGGATCAACAGGCATTCCTGTAAGTCGCGTGCTCCGATTCCAGCCGGTTCTAACCGGGCTTGTAGGATCTCAAGAGCTTGTTCCAGACGGGATATGTCAATGGGCGTGGCATGGTAAACTTCCAGTTCGTCGGCCAGAGATCTCAAAGGCTTGCGCAGCATACCGTCGGGGTCGAGCGAGCCGATGATGTATTCTGCAGCAGGTCGTAAATTTTCCGGCAGATCCATTTCAGCCAGTTGTTCCTGAAGGGCTTCGTAGAATGTCGGCGCGTATGCCGGCCGTTCCGGTAGTGTGGCACCTGAGTCGGCAGATGTGTTCGGTTGGTTCAGCAGGTATGGAGGAACTTCATCGGCAGAACTGTAATCTGCCAGTGCCTGTTTGAGTTGCTCTCCGGGAGGTGTTCCATATAATGATTCGAGATCGGCATAACGTTCGGAATTATCGTCGGAACTGTCGTAGCTGTCATCGGAGTCGTTGGTGTTTTCCGGATTATCGGTCGGCGATTCGAAGTGATCTGTATTGTTGTCAGTCTCCGTTGCTGAAGAATTAGTCGACGCTGATCCACAGATTTCCTCTAATGCGCCGTTTTCCATCATTTCGTTTTCTACTCTTTGTTCCAGCTGTGCCAAAGGCATCTCCAGCAAACGTGCCTGTAAAACCTGCTGAGGGGCCAGGGTCTGCGTTAGCTGCTGGGTTTGAGTTTGTATGATCTTTTGTGGCATAGTTCAACTATAATTGCTATACGTTACAAAAATACATGATATTTTTCAAATACCACTTATCCAAAAAGAGAAAAATGAGTGGAAGGGCTTTGCCCGAAAGAGTTCTGGTATGATTTTTGTTGTAAAAACCGGTTCCTGTTTTCCGGAAAAATGTAGCGTTCTTGTGGAAAATAGGAACCGGTCTGTTTTTTGAGGATGGATGTCCTGTTGATTTTTTAATGTTGGGATTGATGGTATGACAACCCCTTTTATAACAGCCTATTTCTGCTTGACCAGCGTAAAGTCGAGCTGCTTTTTGTCGAGGTTGGCGCGGGCAACCTGGATACGCAGAGGATCTCCGAGCGAGTATCGGTGATGATTTTTTCTGCCCCACAAGCAATAGTTTTTTTCATCAAATTCGTAATAATCATCGTCGAGATCACGCAGCGGAATCATACCTTCGCACTTGTTTTCATTGATTTCCACGTATAATCCGAATTCTGTGACTCCACTTATGGTGCCGTCGAATTCTTGGCCTAACTTGTCGCTCATAAATTCAACTTGCTTGTATTTGATGCTGGCACGTTCGGCGCTTGCAGCCAGTTGTTCCATCTGGCTGCTGTGTTCACAAAGTTCTTCATATTTGTCCCGGCTGACGGAGCGTCCTCCTTCGTTATAGCGGGTCAGTAGCCGGTGGACCATCAGGTCGGGGTACCGGCGGATCGGCGAGGTAAAATGTGTGTAGTAGTCGAAAGCAAGTCCGTAGTGACCAATGTTGTGCGTGCTGTAACGAGCTTTCATCATGGCGCGCAGAGATACGGTTTCGATCAGGTTTTGTTCCTTTTTCCCGCGAACTTCCTCGAGCAGATGATTTAACCCGCGGCTTACTTCTGTCTTGGTGCCGGAGGTTTTGAACTTGTAGCCGAACTTGACGACAAAATCACTCAGATTCATCAGTTTGTTCGGATCGGGCAAGTCGTGTATCCGGTAAGGAAATGTTTTGGCGGTTTTGTTCTTGGGAACTTTGCCGACACTTTCGGCAACGGTGCGGTTGGCAAGTAGCATGAATTCCTCGACCAGTTTGTTGGCATCTTTGGCTACCTTGAAGTAAACACCGACAGGTTTCCCTTTGTCGTCAATGTCAAAATGTACTTCACAACGGTCGAAGTTTATGGCTCCGTTGGCCATTCTTTTTTTGCGCAATTGCTTGGCTATGCGGTTCAGGGTAATGAGTTCGTCTTTAAAATGTTCTGTCGGAATGGCATTCGGATTTTCCGGTATGGCATGTCCGGATATGGTTTTATAATCTTCGGGAGAAGCTTCCCGTGTTTTTTCGAGCAGTTCCTGCACTTCTTCGTAAGTGAAACGCCTGTTGCTCCGGATGACGGTGTGAGCCAGGTGCCATTTCAGAACGTCGCCAGCTTCGTTCATATCGAAGATTACGCTGTATGCCAGTTTGTCTTCGTCGGGACGTAGCGAACAGATGAAATTACACAGCCGTTCGGGAAGCATGGGTATGGTTCGGTCTACCAGATAGACGCTCGTAGCCCGTTTGACGGCTTCTTTGTCGATGATGCTTCCTTCGGTTACGTAATGTGAGACATCGGCAATATGAACTCCGATTTCCCAAACGCCTTCCTCCTTTTTCCGGACGGACAGGGCATCGTCAAAATCTTTGGCATCGTATGGATCAATAGTGAACGTAGTAACCTGGCGCATGTCTTCACGTCGGTTGATTTCATCGGGAGTAATGTCGGCATTAATCTTGTTGGCGGCATCCTCCACTTCTTTGGGATAGGTGTAAGGAAGGCCATATTCGGCCAGAATCGCATGCATCTCAGCATTGTTGTCTCCACTTTTGCCGAGAATGGCCAATACTTTTCCAATGGGATTCTTGGCATCTTCGGGCCATGAGGTGATGGCTACGATTGCTTTGTCGCCGGTCTTGCCGCCTTTCAGGGCATTTTTAGGAATGAAGATGTCGTTGGCCAGAGTCCGGTCTTCGGTGAGCAGAAACGCGAAGTCGCGTCCTACTTTCAGATTGCCTACAAAATTTTTCTTGCTGTGTTCCAGAATTTCCGTCACTTGTGCCTCACGTACGTGGTGCTTTCGTCTGGCTAAGAGAGTAACCCGTACCCGGTCTCCGCTCATGGCATGGGCCGAATTCCGTTCGGCTACCAGTATCGGTTCTCCACCTTCGTTGGGAATGAATGTGTTTTTTCCGTTTGCCTTACGCTGGAAGATGCCTTCGAGCACGTGTCCTTTATTGTTGAGAACATACGTGTTTTTTTCTTTTTCGACGATATAATCATCCAGTGCCAAATCTTGAAGCACATCCATGCAGAGCATTTTTGCCGGATGTGTCGTCAGATTGAGTTCACGGAAAATGCGTTTGATATCGTAGACTTCGGTGGGATTGGACTGGAATAGTGGGAGCAACATTTTAAGCAGTTCCTTTTTCTTTAAGTGCTTGACGCCTTTTTTTCCTGATTTTCCCATAACAGTATTTTTTAGAAGGATAGGTATTTCGGTTTAATCTCATGCAAATAAAGCAAATTTATGGATATATGCCGTGTTTTTTCCAATTTAATTTAGACTAAAGTTTGTATCTTTGCATCTGCCGATTTGATTTTATGGCTTTTTGGCAAACCTTTTGAAATTTTTTATAGGTGGATTTTTATAAAAACGAATTATGGTACAGTTGGAAAGAAATGACCGGGAGAAAAAAATCTATCAAGTAACTCTGGCGGGTAGTGTGATTAATTTGTTGTTGGTGGTTTTCAAGTTTGTAGCCGGTATTATAGGTTGCAGTGCGGCGATGATTGCCGATGCCGTACATTCGTTGTCGGACTTTGCAACAGATATTGTGGTGATTCTGTTTGTCCGGATGTCGAATAAGCCTCAAGACAAAGGACATGATTACGGGCATGGTAAATATGAGACTCTGGCTACGGCGATTATCGGGATTGCGCTGCTGGCGGTAGGTTGCGGTATCTTGTGGAACAGTTTGACTCAAATCTATTATGTCTGGAATGGCGGAGTTATTCCGGCACCAGGTATGCTGGCCTTCTGGGCTGCACTGATTTCCATCCTTATGAAAGAGTTTGCTTATCAGTTTACGGTGTATGTGGGTAAGAAAGTCAATTCACAGGCTGTGGTGGCCAACGCCTGGCATCATCGGAGTGATGCATTGTCGTCGATTGGCACCGCATTGGGTATTGGCGGAGCTATTTTTTTAGGTGAAGACTGGCGAATTCTTGATCCGATTGCTGCGTTTGTTGTCAGCTTGTTTATTTTAAAAGTCGCTATCGATCTGCTGAAGAATAGCATTGATGAGTTGACGGAAAGTTCATTGCCGGAGGAGGTTGAGGCCGAAATAGAACAACTGGTGGACCAGGTGCCCGAAGTCAGCGGTATGCACAACCTTCGTACACGCCGGATTGGCAATCATTATGCTATTGAAATGCATGTGCGTATGGATGGTAACATGTCTTTGTTTGAGGCGCATTGTAAGTCTTCTTATATTGAAAAGTTACTGAAAGACAAGTTTGGAGAGGAAACGCATGTCGGCATTCATGTCGAACCCATAAAAAAAGACGGACGTTATGCGCAGGAGTGCGGACACTGTGTCTGTCACAATGAGGCTTGATTCTCTTATTTTTTTCACGAAGCAATAGGGGTTTTAGCGGGATGCGGCGTTCGTAATGTGAACCAAAAAGTAAATGTTGATAGGAATTGAAGAACAACTGAATTTTGTACGGTATGAAAATTTTAGTAACGGGAGCAAGTGGATTTATCGGAAGCTTTATTGTGGAAGAAGGTCTGAAACGGGGAATGCAGGTTTGGGCCGGTATGCGCGCTTCCAGCAGTAAGCGTTATCTGAATGGTGTTGGTATCCAGTTTGTAGAATTAGATCTGGCGCATCCTGACGTGCTTCGCCGGCAGCTTCAGGCTCATAAGGATGCCTGGGGACGGTGGGATTATATCGTACATGCTGCCGGGGCTACCAAATGTTTGCACAAGGAAGATTTTTTCCGGACAAATTATGAGGGTACACGCCATCTCGCCGAAGCCCTTGTTGCGTTGGATATGGTTCCGGATCGTTTTGTGTTTATCAGTTCTCTAAGTGTGTATGGAGCAATTCGTGAACAACCGGTATCCGGATCTGACGACAAGAACAGGCAGGAGAATGGTTTGATTTATGAACCGATACGTGATGAAGATGTTCCCAAACCGAATACTGCTTACGGGCAGAGTAAGCTCAAGGCAGAGCAATATCTGAAATCCCTGACAGGCTTTCCCTATGTTATTCTACGACCGACAGGTGTTTACGGTCCTCGGGAAAAAGATTACTTTCTGATGGCTCAGAGTATTCGCCGTCATACGGATTTTGCCGTAGGCTATCGGCCTCAGGAGATTACGTTTGTCTATGTGCAGGATCTTGTGCAGGCCGTTTTTTTGGCATTGGAAAAACCGGTCACGGGAAAGGCTTACTTTATCAGTGATGGCGCGGTTTATAGTAGCCGTACATTCAGCGACCTGATTCAGAAAGAATTGGGAGGGCCATGGGTCGTACGGGTTAAGGCACCGGTGTGGTTCCTGCGTCTTGTCTGTACGGTAAGTGAATGTTTGAATAAGTTGTTGGGTAAGGCTGGAACTCTGAATAAGGATAAATTCCATATTCTGCGTCAGAGAAACTGGCAATGTGATCTGGAACCTGCAAGAAAGGAACTTGGTTATCAACCGCAATATCCTTTGGAAAAAGGGGTTAAGGAAACAATTGCCTGGTATAAGAAGGAAGGTTGGTTATGAATTTGAGAACAGTATGGAGCCAGATTACGATACGTGAGAAAGAACCTGCAAAAGGTCTGCTGGCTATGGAGTGGCTTTGCGTGGGTTATATGCTGGTGACAGCCTTGCTTGTCTTCTTCTTATGGAAAAGGATGGATCATCCCGGTGAGATGCTGTTGGATCGGGTCTGGATTCTGGGACTTCTGCTGTTGCTCTGGGGGATATATCATATTTATCCTTGCCGGTTGATGCGTTTTGTCCGCATTACAGCGCAGATGTCTCTCTTGCAGGTGTGGTATCCGGAAACATATGAATTTAATCGTTTGTTTGACAATTTAGACTATTGGTTTGCAGCCTTGGAGCAGAACTTGTTCGGATGTCAGCCGGCATTGTTGTTTGGAACTGTTTTCTCCGGACGGTTTTTTAGTGAAGCTTTTAATTTAGGGTACTTTTCCTATTATCCGATGATGCTGGTGCTGATGTTGTTTTATTTCATCTACCGGTATCGGGAATATGAGGAGGCTTCATTTATATTAATGTGTTCTTTCTTTATCTATTATTTCATTTATATGTTCTTGCCGGTTGCGGGCCCTCAGTATTACTTTCAGGCCGTGGGTGTGGAATGGATTAAAGTAGGTATGTTTCCTAAACTTGGGACTTATTTTAGTTCCCATATCGACATGTATCCGGCGCCTGGTGATGCTACCGGCTTCTTTTATCAGTTGGTGACTAAGGCCCAGGTATTTGGGGAGCGTCCGACGGCAGCTTTTCCGAGTTCTCATGTCAGCATCACGGTTATTATGATGTTGTTGGCTTTCCGCGCATCAAAACGTTTTGGTCTGATGCTTCTACCGTTTTGTTTGCTGTTGTTCGGGGCTACGGTTTATATACAAGCTCATTATGTCGTGGATACCATTGCCGGATTGATTACAGCCTTTCCGGTTTATTATTTTGTCCGTTGGTTGTATCGGAAATTTTTTGTGGTTCCGTTACCCATGAGGATGGCCAGTGTTTAAAAAATATAAGGCTTTTCTCGAACGGTGTCTTTGTTCGGAAAAGCCTTATATTGCGTATGTTTCTTTTTATTTCCTGGAAATAAGTGATGTGAGCGGATTGCGTACTCCCTTATGGCTTGTCAGGAAAGCTTTAGCCGAACCGAAATTCAGATACATATCCAGGCGTACGGGCAGATGGTTGGCATCATCGGTAATGTAAAAGGTGACTACTTCCTTTTCCTTGCCTTTTTTGTATTCGACGAAAGAGAATACGAGACACCTGAATGTTTCTTTCGTTTCATCTACTGTAAATTCTTTCTTTCCCCGATAGATAAGCGTTTCCTGTTTGACTTTACCTCCGTCGGCCATTAAAAACTTTATTTTCTGGTTGACTTTGTAATGACTCGGATCGAAAGAGCGTGCCCGCAGCAGCATGCTGACCATGTCGAAGATGCATTCAGAACTACTCTGTTCACGTAGTGTGACTTCGTTCTTATGGTTTTTGTAGCGCTGTTTAATGCTACTTTTTCCTGCAGGATAGCTGTACCAGACTTCATCAACCTTATATCGGTCGCCTTCCAAAGCACCTTTGCGATAGTATAATGGTGCCATGTCCTTGCTGACAATGCTGATCAGCGTATCACGCATGACAAAGAACTTGTCCGTGCGTTTGTTGCCTCGGGTGATCAGATCGCATTGGTAGGCCGGTATGTTCTGATAATTTGTGTTTTTTATGGTCATACTGGCAGAACCTGCTGTAATCCAGATGAATTTCCAGTTAAAATAAAGCTTGTAGGTTAGGGATTCTCCTGCCCGAAAAGCTAAATTTTCAGCCGTGCATTGGCTTGAGGCTGGTAGCCCCCACAGCAGCAGACCTATGACGACAGCAATCAGTTTCTTCATCGGTGTTATTTGTTTAAGTTCTTATAATATTCTGCGTTTCTGTTCTTGATTGTTTTTTCCTTGTCAGGCTTCTGTTTGGTGATTTCCAGAGGTTTTTGCCTGGTTATAGGAATACCTCGTACATCCCAGTCCTGTTCCAGTTCCATTCTGACGGTAACCGGCAGCGGTTTGGGAAAATAAAAGACTTCTTCTGCCTGGAGTCCTTCGTCAAAATTACCTGTATCCCAGATTCCGTTGTTGTTTCGGTCCAAAAACATTCTTAGATAATAGGTACCCGGAGTCAAGAAGAAGAAATCGGCCCGATTATTGACGGCTTTGACTGTCTTAACGGCTTTATCAGAACTGTTCAGCAGCTGTACGATAGCATTGCTGTCGTTCTGGGCGAGTTCCAGGCGGATAAAGATAGCGCCAAAAGATTCCAAAGGCTTAACCGAGAACTTATTGTCTATCTTATTACTTTCCTTTCCAAAGATATTGGTAAATGCAGCTGTGTCGGCTACGAACTGATATTGTTGATTAGGACGCCATTCTGCATAGAGCTGGAAGCTTTTTATATCGTGTTTGGATGGAACAAATATGTAAGGTTCATCAACCCACAGAGTGTCTACTTTCTTCTGAAAAGAGATTTTGGAAGAATCCACCCGGACAATAGGTTCCGGGAAGGTCAATGTTACATTCTGATCGGGAGCAAGGCTGCCGGTAGGCACAACTTTTGCTTGCATGTATTCTTTTGGAAGAGGAGGAATTGAATCGTGTTCTTCCTTGTTCTTTTCATCATCTTTCCTCCGGTTGCGTTTCAGTTTTTGCTTATATTCTTTCTCCCATTCTTCTTGCTTCTTCTGGAGTTCTTTTGCTATTCTTTCTCGGGAAAACTTAGCGGTAAGTTCTAATGTATCTGTTTTGGGTACAAGCTTGCCTAAGGTATCAGTGTCTAAATACGTCATGGCAAAGTAGAGTGTGTCTTTATGAGCTGTAGCCGTATCCTGAATCCAGTATGTGAGGGTGTCGTTGTGTAGAGAACGTTCCAATAAGAATGCTTTTGTTGCATCAAAATTGAATCCTTCTATGGTGGGGACAGTATCAGAAGGAGCTGTAAAATATACGGAGAAACGGTCGGGGAGTGGCCGTTCTATTTTCAGTAAATGCAATTCGGAGGTTGCTTCCTGAAACGCCTTTAATACAATGTCGTCCGGATAATAATGTGTATAGGGTACGGGGACGATACTGTCAATATGTGAGGAATCTCTCCAGATGGTGTCATATCTTATGTCAGGAGCCGATGTCGGGATGATAACTGTTGTATCAAAAGCGATTTGTTCGGCTTTCTGATTGTATAAGAAGTTGCCATCTATGTCCGCCAGAGCATAAATACGATAAGATCCCGGTGCAATTCCTTTGATCGTAAATCTGCCGCTTCCGTTGGTCCTGGCTACACGTTCCATACTCTTAGTATGAAACAGACTGTCTTCTTTGCCGGCGTAGAGTCCGACAAGAATACCTTTTATTGGTTCAAGATTGGATGCATCCAAGACGGTTCCGGAAACTTCCATGGTGTCAATTTCCGGTCCTGTGGAGAAGGAATAGGTAAATTGTCCGAGAGGATTTCCTTCATTGTTGTCCACAATTGCATCAGCAAAGTCTATGGTATAGGTCGTGTTTTCGAGAAGTGTGTCAAAGAGTTCTACGGTAATGCGTTTGCCGTATGTGCGGACATCTGGCATTTCCATTTGGGGGGGTGAAAACACAATTTTCTCGGATGCATTTTCTATTTTAATATATTCGTCAAAGGTAATATTTATTTTTTTCTTGCTGTTGTTTGTCGTTTTGTCTAACGGTGAGCAGCTGAGTACTTTCGGGGGAGTCTCATCATATGGGCCACCTTGAGGGTTACCCTGACTGGCACACGCTCCCGTAATAATCAGTGCAAGTAGAAATAGAATGATATAGGGCGTTGTTTTTCTCATGTTATTCTTGATTCATTGAGATAATTTCATCGATGTAATTTCTGCTGTTACTCAGACGGGGCACTTTGTGTTGTCCGCCAAGTTTTCCTTTCATTTTGAGCCAATCATTGAACAAACCTTTGCGTGCTGGTATGATTTCCAACTTTTGTAAGGTTATGTCCTTGTAGCGTTTGGCTTCATAATCGGAGTTGATTTCCTGCAGTGATAGGTCTAATACATCTCTGAATTTTTCCAAGGAATCGGGTGACTTGACGAATTCAATGACCCATTGATGACTGCACTTGCCTTGTGCATTCATAAAAATCGGTGCGGCCGTATAATCGGATATTTGCGCTCCAGTAGCGGCACAGGCTTTTGCCAGTCCTTTCTCCGCATTATCAACTATAAGCTCTTCTCCAAAGGCGTTGATGAAGAATTTGGTCCGACCGGTGATGATGAATTTGTAGGGGTCCTTTTGAGTGAATTTTACGGTGTCGCCAATCATATATCGCCATAATCCACTGGAAGTACTGATTAGCATGGCGTAATTCTTGCCTGTTTCAACATCCCATAAGGGAATTACGGACGGGTTCGGATTTTCTATGTCGTCCATGGCTATGAACTCATAGAAAACGCCGTAATCGATCATGAGCAGCATGGCTGGATCGGATGGATCATTTTGAAGTCCGAAGAAACCTTCACTGGCGTTGTAGGTTTCCATATAGTGCATTTTCGGACTTGTGATTAATTGTTTGTATTGTTCCCGATAAGGAGTGAAGGCTACTCCTCCATGAAAAAAGACTTCTATATTGGGCCAGACTTCTTCAAGATGCTTTTTTCCGGTGATTTCCATTACTCTGGTCAGGACAGAAAGCATCCATGAAGGTACTCCGCTGATGTTCGTTACATTTTTATGAATGGACTCGCGGGCAATCCGATCGCGTTTGATCTCAAAATCGCTGAGTAATGCTGTCGCTTTTTGGGGAACACGCATCAGATTTACTAAGGGATTTATATTCTCAATGAGAATGGCGCTAAGATCCCCGACCAGGCTGTGCGGCAGATTATAGTTTGGTGCGTGGCTACCGCCGAGAATCAATGCTTTGCCGTCAAAAATACGACTATTGGGATTGTTCTTCAAATAAAGGGCAACCGCATCAGTGCCGCCAGCATAGTGAGTATCTTGTAAGCCGTGCTTGCTGACTGGGATAAATTTGCTTTTGTCGTTTGTTGTACCGGAGGATTTGGCATACCAACGGACTTGTCCCGGCCAAAGTATGTTTTTTTCTCCGTGGCGCATCCGGTCGATATATCCTTTTAATTCTTCGTAGGTGTTTACCGGAGATGTTTTCGCAAATTGATCGTAACTCTTGACGTCATGAAATCCGTGCGTTTTTCCCCATTCGGTATCCTGAGCATTATAAATAAGCTTCTTAAGAACTTGGTCCTGTATTAATTCTGCATTTCTGCCGTATGCTTCGATTTGTCGCTGTCTGGGTTCGAAAACCTTTCTTGTTAAAGATGTTATACTCATCATTTTTAGTCTTCATAGAAATTCTTTACGGTACAAAAATAGTGCAAAGTTTGCAGATATGCGAACTTTATTCTATTTTTTCGTGATGAGATCAGCTGTGGTCTTGGAACTTAATATTTATTGCTGAGTTTCTTTAAATGCAGCGGCTTCAGCAGCAGCAATTATTTCTTCCTTGCTGAGTTTTTTGGAGGATACTTTGATGTCCGAAAGATCAAAGTCCAGAATATTTTCCTGTTCGGTCTTCGGTTGCGATCCACTTTCAGCATCGTCTTGTTCTGTAACGGCGGTTTCTTGGGCGACAGAAGTTTCAGGAACCATGCATTGTGGATTTTCTTCCATGGCGGTTCTTTGGGATTTTGCCGAAAAAATGCTTTCAATAAAAGTTTGCTTTTTAAGCATTTCCAAGGTCTCTTTGGCTGCAATTTGCTGGCTTTCTTTTTTGGAGTATCCTTTGCCGGAACCACACTTGATGTTTTCAATTTCAACTTGTGTATAAAAAACCGGGGAGTTTCCTTCTATAGCTTTTTGATCGACCAACTTAAAATCCAGAATCATTTTATTTTTCTGGCTCCATTCTATCAGTTTGCTTTTGAAGTTTACTTCCTTATAGGCCATTTTATCAACACTGATGAGGTGTTCCAGAATGCGGTTCTTCATGAAACGCATGCAGTGATTGTAGCCATAATCCAAATAGATTGCTCCAACCAATGCTTCAAAGGCATTTCCACACATGTTGCTGTTATGTGACGTCGTCGAGTGTGAGGAAAATTTAATTAATTTATCTAAGCCAATATCTATTGCTAATTTGTTGAGTGTTTCCCTTTGAACAATTTTACTGCGCGCGTTAGTCAGAAAACCTTCGCGTTTTCCTTCAAATCTTCGAAAAACAACATCACCTACAATTGCATCGAGAATGGCATCGCCTAAGAATTCAAGTCGTTCATTATTAATCCATCTCCCTTCTTCGCTTTTTATGGATGATGATTTATGCAATAGGGCTTGTTTGTAAAGACTGATGTTTTTGGGATAAAAGCCCAATATTTTATAAAAATAAGAATAAAGCTCCTTTTCTTTTCTAAAAGGGAGCTTTATTCTTTCTATAATATTTGAATGAAGCACAATTATTCGGCGTATTTCTTAAAAATGACACATGCATTGTGGCCACCAAAACCAAACGTGTTGCTCAGAGCAGCACGTACCGTACGTTTTTGTGCCTTATTGAATGTGAAATTCAAATTATAGTCGATTTCCGGATCTTTGTCCTCTTCCTCATGGTTGATGGTTGGAGGGATGATATCGTTCTTTACAGCCAATACGCTGGCCATAGCTTCTACAGCACCTGCCGCACCAAGCAAATGTCCTGTCATGGATTTGGTTGAACTGATGTTGAGCTTATAAGCATCTTCTCCAAACAGAGCTTTGATTGCTTTGGCCTCAGAAATATCACCCACCGGAGTTGAGGTTCCATGTACATTGATGTAGTCGATGTCAGCCGTGCTCATTCCTGCATCTTCTAAAGCATTCTGCATAACCAGAATAGCACCTAATCCTTCCGGATGTGATGCTGTGATGTGATAGGCATCTGCTGACATGCCTGCACCTGCCATTTCAGCATAGATCTTAGCTCCACGTGCTTTAGCATGTTCTAACTCTTCTAAAATTAAGCATCCCGCACCTTCACCGATAACGAAACCATCGCGGCTTGCGCTGAATGGTCGGGAAGCGTGGGTCGGATCATCGTTTCGGGTGGACAATGCTTTCATGGCATTGAAGCCTCCTACGCCAGCAGGCCAAACTCCGGCTTCTGCACCGCCACTGACAATCATATCGGCTTTGCCCAAACGAATCAGATTGAATGCATCGGCAACAGCATTGGTCGAAGAGGCACAGGCAGAAGTCGTACAATAGTTGGGACCATGGAATCCATACATGATGGAAATATGTCCGGCTGCAATATCAGCAATCATCTTCGGAATAAAGAATGGATTATATTTGGGTCCTTGTTCTTTTCCGTTGATGGCATAATATCCGGCTTCTTCTTCGAAAGTATGAATACCGCCGATTCCTACGCCATAAATAACGCCTATACGATTTTTGTTTGCTGTTTCCAAATTCAACTCGCAGTCTTCAATGGCCATCTTGGCTGCAGCAATGGCATACTGAGTGTACAGATCCATTTTGCGTGCTTCTTTGCGGTCAATGAAGTCGCTGACATTGAAATTCTTGACTTCGCAAGCAAACTGAGTCTTAAATTTAGAGGCGTCAAAATGCGTAATAGGACCTGCACCGCTTACGCCTTCCAGCATATTCTTCCAAGTTTCTTCGGCAGAATTACCTAAAGGTGTAACCGCTCCAAGTCCTGTTACTACAACTCGTTTTAATTCCATTATAGTTGATTCAAGGAATATTATTTTGCGTTAGCTTCGATGAAAGAGATAGCGTCACCTACAGTCGCAATCTTTTCAGCCTGATCATCAGGAATAGTCACGTTGAATTCTTTTTCCAACTCCATGATCAGTTCTACTGTGTCTAATGAGTCAGCACCCAGATCGTTTGTGAAACTTGCTGTTGGAACTACTTCTGATTCATCAACACCCAACTTATCAACGATAATTGCTTTTACTCTTGATTCGATTTCAGACATAATTGTAAGTTTTAAATTATTAATATGGATAATACTTGCTTGTTTTTCACTGCAAAGGAACGATTTTTTATTCTTATATGCAAGTGTTTGTGGAAATAATTGCGATAAAATTGCACAAAGATACGTTTATTGTGCAGAAAAATATGTTTTTTCTGCTAATTGTCGTAGTATTCACGACGCAATGGATAGTTTTCCCGTAGACTTTCAAAAAGTTCAGGATGTTGTTTAAGCCGGTTGCTGTCATTCTGGGGATTGTACAGCCGAAGAGCAAGTTCTTCTTTGTCTGTATTGTTTTTCAGTTCTGAAGGGCAGGTCAGTTTTGGGGGATGGATCTGAATGTCTGTTCTCAAATGGAAAAAGCGACAGACTGCTTCTATGGCCATTCTGGATGCATTGGCTTTTCCATCGGCGGAATAACCGGCTATGTGAGGTGTGCCAAGATAAGCCATTCGGAGTAATTCTTTATTGATGTGAGGTTCGTTTTCCCAAGTATCAATAATAGCGTCCCGGACCAAACCTTTTCGAATTGCATCGAGCAGTGCTGTGGTGTCGATGACTTCACCACGGCTGGTATTGATTATCAAAGGTTTTTTCTCAAGCCTTGAGAAAAAAAACTGATCAGCCATATGGAATGTCGGAAATTCGCCCGTTTTTGTTAGAGGTGTGTGAAAGGAGATAATGTCGCTGTATTTCATTAAGTGGCTGAGGGTATGGTATTGTGTCGAATTTTCTCCGTTTTTGATGGCTTCCCGTTCTTTGGGCGGATCGTAGAGTAATGTGTGAATTCCTAATGGAGATAATGCTGATTTTACGGCTGTACCAACGTGACCTGCCCCTATGAGTCCGATAGTCATTTTGTCCAGTTGATATCCTTTTTCCTTTTGTAGCAGGAGCAGGCATGAGTGTAGATATTGGCCTACAGACGTTGCGTTGCATCCGGGGCAGTTGCTCCATGCAATGCCTGCATGTGACAGATATGCCGTGTCAATATGATCGTAGCCAATTGTTGCTGTAGCGATGAACTTTACGTTACTGTTTCTCAATAAGGATTCGTTGCAATGGGTGCGGGTACGGATAATTAATGCATCGGCGTCGCGAATATCGTCTGAATTAATTTCTGAACCTTTCCGGTAAATGATTTCGTTGGCAATTTGTTCTGCAGCTTCCCGGATATAGGGGATTTTGTCATCAATAACTAATTTCATCCATTAGGGGCTTATTACGTTAAAAACAGTTGATTTTGTTTCAGTTGCATGACGGTGTGAAAGGCTGCAAAGATTAGAGCTGCTGCATGTCGTTCAGACGTTTATAGTAGCCGTTTTTGGACAGGAGCTCTTCGTGAGTGCCACGTTCAACAATTTCTCCCTCATGTAGAACGCAAATCTCATCTGCATTCTTGATCGTAGACAGACGATGTGCGATAGCAATGGTCGTTCTGGATTTCATAAGTCGTTCCAATGCTTCCTGTACCAATCGTTCTGATTCTGTATCCAATGCGGAAGTTGCTTCGTCGAGGATCAGAATAGGAGGATTCTTCAGAATAGCCCGCGCTATACTGATTCTTTGGCGTTGTCCTCCGGATAAGCGACAACCCCGATCACCGATGTTTGTTTCGTATCCGTTTTCACTTTCCATGATGAAGTCGTGTGCATTGGCTATTTTAGCTGCGTTGATGACTTGTTCCATGGTGGCGTTCTCCACTCCGAACGCAATGTTGTTGAAGAACGTATCATTAAAAAGAATGGCTTCCTGATTGACGTTGCCGATAATGGATCGGAGACTCTTAATACTATATTCCTTTACATTTACGCCATCGACTAAGATTTCTCCGGATACAACATCGTGGTATCTGGGTAGCAAATCGACCAACGTGGATTTTCCTGATCCGGACTGGCCGACAAGAGCGACCGTTTTACCTTTTTCAATCGTCAGGTTAATGTGTTTCAGTACCTGACGATTCTCTTGGTATTGAAAACAAACATCTTTGAATTGTATGTTGTGAACCAGATCTTTGATTTGTTGTGGATGTGGCTTTTCCTTAATGCGATTTTCTGCTTTTAGTATCTTGTCGATTCTTTCTACGGATGCCAGGCCTTTGGGAATGCTGTAACCAGCCTTGGAGAAATCTTTCAGAGGATTGATGACACTGTATAAGATTACCAAATAGAATATGAATGTTGGTGCATCGATGGGGGAATGTTGGGCAAAGATGAGCGTGCCACCAAACCACAATACAAGAACGATCAGGCAAGTGCCCATAAATTCACTGACTGGGTGAGCCGAAGATTGTCTGATAGCAACTTTATTGCATGCTTTACGATATTCATTACAGCAACGCTCAAAGCGGTCACACATTTTCTGTTCCGCAATGAATGCTTTGATAATTCGTAGTCCACCGAGAGTTTCTTCCATCTGTGACATGGTATCGCTCCATAGATTTTGGGCTGTCATGGATTTCTGTTTAAGCTTTCTACCGATATTTCCCATAACCCAGCCCATTCCCGGGATAACGACCAGGGTGAAAAGGGTTAGTTCCCAGCTGGTGAATAGCATAGTTGCAAAATAAAACAAGATGAGAATAGGATTCTTTATGAGCATATCCAACGAACTGGTTATTGAATTTTCAACTTCAAGAACGTCACCACTCATTCGGGCTATGATGTCTCCTTTCCGTTCGTCTGACATGAATGATAAGGGCAGACGAACTACTTTGTTGTATAGTTGTACCCGAATGTCCCGTACGATGTTTGTACGCAACGGCACCATGATGGCAGAAGATGCAAAATAGAATCCGGTTTTTAAAAGAGTGGTTATAATTAAAAACAGTCCTATAAATAATAAGGCAGTCGGTGCTCCATATTCTTTAATCAATATGGTTGTGCCGTAGTACATATTATTGATGAGAATTTCTTTAATGGAAGCGTCAGAGTCCCATGGCATGAAAGTGTACGTGTTGATATTGTTATTTAGGCCGAACAGCATTTCCAATAAAGGAATGATGGACAAAAAGGAAAAGACAGTGAGCACTGCTGATAAGATATTAAACAGCACAGACAAAATCATATACTTTTTGTAGGGTAAAGCGAAACGCTTCAGTACTTGAATAAATTCTTTCATAATAAGTAAGACTGTTGTTTGAATGATATGGGACTATTTTCGACCAAAGTCAGCAGGAATTTCACCCCATTCTTTGGTGTTCCATTTGATTATGGGATTATCGTAAGCGTTATTTCTAAGCCAGTTTTCGGCTCTTTCGATCATTTGGAACAATGCTTCCGTATGTGTCGTACGCTCTAATTTCGTTTTGCATTTTTTTTGTTTGATCCAACTAATGGCATTTTTGCTGTCTGAATATATAGGCGTGGAAATTCCTTTCTGTTTGGTTAAAGCCAAGGCATGAACGATTGCCAGAAATTCTCCGATATTGTTTGTCCCGTAAACAGGGCCAAAGTGAAATATTTGTAATCCAGTACGCAGATAGATACCTCTGTATTCCATAGGTCCTGGATTTCCACTGCACGCGGCATCCACTACGATAGCTTCTGATGGTATCGTTTGCGAAAACAAACGTTCTGGGGTAATGGCTTGAGAACTGTTTAACGAGCTACAAGAGCATGCCTTTTGAGGAGGATTGGCTCCAATATATAAATAAGGAGAAGAATTGTAGGCCTTTTCAGCCTCTTCCTGCGTGTCGAATGACTTGAAAATAGCTCCTTCAAAATTATGAATCTGTCGCTGGCAGTCTGCCCAGGATGAATAGATACCAGGGCAGACTCCGTTCCATACGACATAATATTTGTTTTTCCCCATTTTTGTGGTGGAATTTATCGATTCGAGATTGTCTTACATTCTTTCGGGAACCTCAATACCTAATAACCCCATTCCTAACCGAATAACTTTTCCTATATTAGCCGAGAGCACCAGACGGAAGATCTGTTTGTTTTTGTCTTCTTCATGAAGAATGCTGAAGTCGTGATAAAACTGATTGTACTCTTTGACCAGATCATAACAATAATTGGCGATGCAACTTGGGTTATAATCGTTTCCGGCTTGTTTGACAATCAATGCAAAGTTGGCCAGTGATTGGATCAGGCTGATTTCTTTTTCGCTTAAATCCGTTTCCAATGGCAGCTTTTCAGGCATATTTAGCCCTGCTTCGGCTGCTTTGCGGAGTATGGAACGGATACGGGCATATGTATATTGAATGAATGGTCCTGTGTTTCCATTGAAATCGATACTTTCGTCCGGATTAAATAGCATATTTTTTCTTGCGTCGACCTTGAGTATAAAATATTTCAAGGCTCCCAGTCCTACGATGCGGGCTATTTCATTGGCTTCTTCTTCACTGATATCAGTCAGTTTGTTGATTTTATCGGCAGACATGTTTTTGGCTGTACGGATCATTTCTGCGATCAGATCATCAGCATCTACAACGGTACCTTCTCGGCTTTTCATTTTCCCATTGGGTAGTTCGACCATACCGTATGAAAAATGTACTAAGTCTTTTCCCCATTCGAAGCCTAATTTATCCAAAAGAATGGAGAGAACTTGAAAATGATAATTTTGTTCGTTACCAACGACATAGATCATTTTGTTGATTGGATAATCCTGAAAGCGAAGCTTGGCTGTACCGATATCTTGTGTCATGTAAACAGATGTCCCGTCAGAGCGGAGTAATAATTTCTCGTCCAGTCCTTCTTTGGTCAGGTCTGCCCATACGGATCCATCTTCTTTGCGGAAGAATAATCCTTTTTCCAAGCCTTCCAGTACTTTTTCACGTCCTTCAAGATATGTTTCTGATTCGTAGTAGATTTTGTCAAAACTGACGCCGAGCGCTTTGTAAGTGACGTCAAATCCTGCGTACACCCATCCGTTCATTTTCCGCCACAATGCCCGTATCTCAGGATCATTGTTTTCCCATTTTACCAACATTTCCCGTGCTTCCTTGATGAGGGGAGCTTCATTTTTAGCATCTTCTTCACTCATTCCCTGAGCGACTAAGTCCTGAACTTGTTCTTTGTAGTGCTTGTCGAAAGCTACATAATAGTCACCGATCAGATGGTCGCCTTTGATACCTGTGCTTTCTGGAGTTGCTCCATTTCCATATTTTAACCATGCCAACATACTTTTGCAAATGTGGATGCCTCTGTCGTTGACAATATTGGTCTTGATTACTTTGTTGCCATTAGCCTCCATTATTTGAGCAAGCGCCCAGCCTAAAAGATTGTTCCGGACATGGCCCAAATGAAGCGGTTTGTTGGTATTGGGTGAGGAATACTCAATCATGACCAAGGGTGACTGGTCTGTTACAGGTGTAAAACCAAACTTGTCGTTCGTGTTTATGGTTTCGAGCAGTTCGATCCAGCTTGACGGAGCAATAATCAGATTTAGGAAACCTTTGATGACGTTAAAATCTGCAATTACGTTGGGAATATTTTTCTTGAGATAGGATCCGATTTCCTGAGCTGTTTCTTCCGGCTTTTTTCTGGATATTTTCAGAAAAGGAAAGACAACTAAGGTAAGATGTCCTTCAAATTCTTTTTTAGTGGTCTGGAGTTGTACTTGGTTTACTGTTACTTCCTGACCGTACAGTTCATGAATTCCTTTGATAATTGAGGAGATGATCTTTTTTTCGATTTCCATAATTGCTTTAAACTGAATAATAATGCGCAAAAATACAGAAAAATCTGTGATTATGATGCCTCGTTCCTTGAAAAAGTAATGCTGATGCGTTTGAATAAGAGGTTTTTTGATATTTTATGGCTTTTAATTCTTCTAAAGGTTTTGTTGGATATGCCTTTATTTTTGTTCGGATGCATGTTTTGCACAAATCTCAGATTCTCTTTGGTGAGGCTTTGGTAATAAAAAAACTGCAAGCCAGAATGTCTTCGGAAAACTTTTTGGCTTACAGTTGGCTGGAAACTTATCCTGATAAGAAAAGGATTATTTGACCATATCAGTTAATTCTGTTCCTGCTTTGAATTTGATAACTTTTTTGGCTTCAATGCTAATTTGTTCTTTTGTCCTTGGGTTGATGCCCGTTCTTGCCGGTCGTTCTGAAACGGAGAATGTTCCAAATCCTATTAGTGCGATTTTATCACCTTCACCGAGTGCAGCCGAAATGGCATCGATACATGCATCGAGCGCTTTCTTGGAATCTGTCTTGTTTAAGCCAGAGCGTTCGCTTATGGCATTAATGAGTTCTGTTTTGTTCATGACGTAAGTAAATTAAAAGTAGTAATGTAGATTGACTTCACAAATATATGTAATGAGAATAGCAAAACAAACTTTTTTGTTGAAAATATATTTGAAAATACGAAAAAAAAGTATCAAATCAGTCAATGTGATCCTATATTGGGAGAAAATATGTATTTTTGTATGCTAAATTTAAAAATGTGAGAAATATGAATATGCCTCCTATAACAAAAAATCTGATTATTATTAATCTGCTCTTTTTTCTGGGGACTTTGGTTGCTACGCGGTATCAGATAGATTTGAACGATTTGCTGGGCTTACATTTCTTTCTGGCTTCAGATTTCAGCATCTATCAATTGCTAACTTATATGTTCATGCACGGAAGTTTTGAACATATATTATTTAATATGTTTGCAGTATGGATGTTTGGACGTGTGATGGAGCATGTTTGGGGGCCTAAAAAATTCCTGCTTTATTATCTTATTTGTGGAATTGGTGCCGGAATAACACAAGAAATTGTGCAGTATATTTCGTATGCGTGGTCTGGCCTTGCTGATTATGATACAGTCAATCTGAATGGTTATCTGATGTCTACGGATGAATATTTAAATCGTTGGACAACAGTTGGGGCTTCAGGAGCTGTTTATGGTATATTATTGGCTTTTGGTATGATATTTCCTGAGGAACGAATGTTTATTTTTCCTTTGCCGGTGCCGATTAAAGCGAAATACTTTGTTATCGGATATGCTGCCATAGAGCTGTTTTCCGGTATTACAAGTTCAGGAGACGGTATTGCTCATTTTGCTCATCTTGGAGGAATGGTCTTTGGCTTGGCTCTTATCTTGTATTGGCGGAACGGGCATGGGGGTAGCTATTATGGCAATAATGGTTTCATGGGGCGTGTCAAGCGTACATTTCATCAGTTTTTTGATCGGTTTGTCAGCAGACATCAGAGAATGAAAGTATACAGGGGCGGAAGAGCGAAGGACTATGAGTTTAACGCAGCTGAAAAAGATCGGGAAAAGGAAATAGACCGTATTTTAGAAAAGGTGAAAAAAAATGGTTATGGCAGTCTGACAGCAGAAGAAAAAAGAAAATTATTTGATGCGAGCCAGCAATGAGGCAAATTATGAAAACAGGTTTTAAGAACGTTCTTGTAGGTATGCTGGCGGGGGCCAATGTTGTTGCTTTATTGTTCCTCTTTTTCTTGTGTGCCACAACCTTGTTGAGTCCATCTGATTATCCTCGCCTTTCCGTACTTGGTCTCGGATTTCCTTTTGCAGTGTTGGTAAATCTGTTCTTCTTGTTCTTATGGGTGGTCTTCTGCGTTCGTTATCTTTGGATACCTGTGGTAGGCCTTTTAGTCTGTTTTTCATTTTTGCGGGATTATTGTCCGATAAATGGAAATCAAGCGCCTCCGGAAGACTCATTCAAGTTATTGACTTATAATGTGGCAGGTTTTGATAAAGATCAGAAGAACGATTCGGGTGAAAATGCAGTTGCCCGTTATTTGTTGAATAGTGACGCCGATATTATCTGTTTACAGGAAGCTTATGCCGGGAAAATTCGTAGTGACTTGGATCAGAAAATGAAAGATAAGGGCTATTATATCCTTTCTTCCGTAGATGGACATGATATGGAACATGCATATTGTAAATTTCCAGTATTGAAAAAAGAGCGTGTTCCAATCCTTTCCGATACGAATGGCGCTATGGCATATTGGTTAAAAATAGAACGTGATACACTTCTTCTGATCAATTGTCATTTGGAATCGAATCATTTGACTGAAGAGGATAAAGATGTATATCATGATATGTTAGATTCTCTGAATAATCGGGAACGGGTAGAAAGTGGGGCTCGTTTATTGATTCGTAAATTGGCTAATGCGTCTGCTCGAAGAGGTCCTCAAGTTGATTTTATTCGCAAATATTATCAGGCATACGGTCCGTCAATTATAGTTTGCGGAGATTTTAATGATTCGCCCATTTCATATACATGTCGTTCGTTCTCTGAAGATTTGCAGAGTGCTTTTGTTCAATCAGGAAACGGTCTGGGAATCTCTTTTAATCAAAGAGGCTTTTGGTTTCGTATAGATCATATCTTTTGTTCGGACGATTGGACTACTTATGCATCAAAGGTCGATAAAAGCATTGATGCTTCGGACCATTATCCGCTTTATACCTATTTGAAAAGGGCAAAAACCCCGTAAAAGGATAAATAATTTGTTAATATGGCGTTTTAATCTAAAAAAAAACTTATATTTGCGGCTTAGTTTGCTAACCTGAGTGAATAATAATAACAAATAATAAACAATTAAAAAATGCAAAACAAAGGATTCGTTAAAGTGTTTGCTGTACTGCTGACGCTTATTTGCGTATTCTATTTGTCGTTTTCGTTCGTTACGAGATATTATACGAACAAGGCAGAAGAGATTACGCAGACACAAGGTGCTGAGGCTGGCGACCGTTACATGGACTCGGTTTTGAATGAGCGTGTATGGTTGGGGGCGTATACCTTGAAACAATGTCGTGAGATGGAAATCGGTCTTGGACTGGATTTGAAAGGTGGAATGAACGTGATTCTCGAAGTATCCGTACCTGATGTAATTAAGGTATTGGCTGATCACAAAACCGATCCCGCTTTCAATCAGGCAATCGAACAGGCTCGTAAGGAAGCCGAAAGCAGTCAGGGCGATTTTATAACTTTATTTATTCGAGATTATAAGCAGTTGGCACCGAACGCTAACCTTGCTGAACTTTTTGCTACGCAACAGTTAAAAGGAAAAGTGACTACCAAAAGCACGGATAGTGAAGTTGAGCGAGTGTTGCGTGAGGAGGTAAAAGCTGCTATCGACAATTCTTATAATGTGTTGCGTACTCGTATCGACCGATTTGGAGTCGTTCAGCCTAATATTCAGACGCTTGAAGGACAGATGGGCCGGATTATGGTAGAGATGCCTGGTGTAAAGGAGCCGGAACGTGTACGTAAATTACTTCAAGGAAGTGCTAATCTGGAGTTTTGGGAAACTTATCTTACTCAGGAGGCTTTGCCTTATTTGGCATCTCTTGATGCGAAGCTGGCTGAGAATGTTTCTACAGATGCAGAAGCTTCGGCTGATACTGCAATTGTGGCATCGGCCGAAATAAATGCAGTCGATACCGCTTCGAAGTCAAAAGTTGATTTGGCAGCTGCTTTGAAGGGAGAGCAGGAGACTGTTGAAAATAAAAGTGAGGGGGATAACGCAGCTCTTCGTCGTCAGCATCCGCTGGCTTCAGTATTGCAGTTTGCACAAGGTAATTCCGGATGTGTTGTCGGTTACGCCAGTCACAGGGATACTGCTGCCGTAAATGCTTGTTTGGCTTCACCGGAGGCAAAGGAAGTCTTACCTTCCGACATGAGTCTGAAGTGGGGTGTTAAGCCGATAGGACGTGGCCCGGCCGGTGAAATATATGAATTGTATGCGATAAAGATAACCGAGCGTAATGGCCGCGCACCGCTCGAAGGTGATGTCATTGTTGATGCTAATGATACATTTGATGAGTTTGGCCGTCCTTCTGTTAGTATGACTATGAATACTGATGGTGCACGTCGTTGGGCAAATCTGACAAAAATGAATGTGGGCCGTCCGATAGCTATCGTGCTCGACGGGTTGGTATATAGTGCGCCTAACGTGCAGAATGAGATCACCGGTGGAGTGTCTTCAATTACAGGTAGTTTTACCACAGAAGATACACGCGATTTGGCGAATGTTCTGAAATCCGGTAAGATGCCGGCTCCGGCTCATATCGTTTCTGAGGAAATTGTCGGACCGACCTTGGGACAGGAATCCATCAATCAGGGTATTACTTCATTTATTATTGCATTTATCTTGTTAATGCTTTACATGTGCTTTATGTATGGCTTTATCCCGGGTATGGTTGCAAATGGAGCCTTGATCTTAAACTTCTTCTTTACATTGGGAGTCTTGACTTCATTTCAGGCTGCTTTGACCATGTCAGGTATTGCCGGTATGGTCTTGTCTTTGGGTATGGCTGTTGATGCAAACGTGTTGATTTATGAACGTACGAAAGAAGAGTTACGGGCAGGAAAGAATGTACGTCAGGCTCTGGCCGATGGTTATTCTAATGCCTTCTCTGCAATTTTTGACTCCAATCTGACTTCTATTATTACAGGTGTGATCCTGTTTAATTTCGGAACAGGTCCGATTCGTGGTTTTGCCACAACATTAATAATTGGTATCGCCGTTTCTTTCTTTACGGCTGTTTATTTGACACGTATTGTCTACGAACACTTCCTTGCTAAGGATAAGTGGATGAACTTGACCTTTACGACGTCTGTTTCACGGAAATTCCTGCATGATACGAAATATCGTTTCATGAGTGCTTATAAGAAGTCGTTTACCGTATTTGGTATCCTTATTGTGATAAGTCTTGTTTCGCTCTTTGTTCGTGGCTTGAGCAAGAGTATTGATTTTACAGGAGGACGTAACTTTGTCGTGTTGTTTGAGAAGCAAGTTCAGCCAGAGGAGGTTCGTTCTTTGCTGAAAGGTGCGTTCGGTGATGCTAACGTGCAGGTTATTGCTTTAGGTACAGAGGGTAAGACCGTACGAATCTCAACAAACTATCGGATTGCTGAGTCAGGCACACAAATTGATTCAGAAATAGAGGCAAAACTTTTTGAAACCTTGAAGAATGGCGGATTATTGGCTCAGGATCTGGATTTGACGACATTTATTAATCGTGATGATCGTGCTGGTGGTTCTATTATCAGTTCGCAGAAAGTTGGACCTGCGGTTGCAGAGGATATTACGCATGGAGCAATAGTTTCTGTCGTATTAGCTTTGGTTGCTATCTTCTTATATATATTATTGCGATTCCGCAATGTAGCATTCTCGGTTGGTGCCGTTGTTGCTTTGACCATTGACACATTCTTGATTATCGGTGCATATTCATTATGTTGGGGATGGGTTCCTTTCTCCTTGGAGATAGATCAGACTTTCATAGGTGCCATTTTGACTGCTATTGGTTATTCAATTAATGATAAGGTTGTGGTATTTGATCGAATCCGTGAGTTCTTCCATTTATATCCGAAACGAGACACTCAGCAATTATTCAATGATTCGTTGAATACGACACTTACGCGTACGATCAACACTTCATTGACAACACTTGTGGTTCTGTTGTGTATCTTCTTCTTGGGTGGAGAAAGTATTCGCAGTTTTGCCTTTGCCATGATTTTAGGTGTTGTTATTGGAACATGTTCGTCAATTTTTATGGCGGCTCCAGTCGCGTTCCTGACTATGGGAAAGAAAATTCGGAATAAGGAATAATAAGAAGTATTATATTATAAATGCATGCGAAAGAGCGGAAAGGTCGAGAGGCCTTTCCGCTCTTGTTTGTTGCGGACATGGCCTCTTTTCTGCATAGTTTGCTTTTATTAGTCTTGTTATCAGGAGTTTATAATAAATAAATTTATATTACACTTTTTGTAGTGATTCTTATTGCAATTTTTTTTCATAAAAAAGACCTGATTTTTATGGCGATAATATATTTTTTTATATATTTGCAAACAACAATACAAATACACTTTCTTTAAAGGAAAGAATGTAAAAGTTAGCTATAAAACATAATTTCGATTTATAAATATAAAAACTATGAAAAGGACGTTATTCTGTTTCTTGCAAGTATTCCTTTTGCATGTACTTGTTTTAGGCGTGTCGGTGCCGGTGTGGGCTCAGACAGGCCGTTCGAATGAAGGGCTGGTGGAAATCAGCGGAGTGGTTCTGGACGAAAAAGGCGACCCTCTTCCGGGAGCTACGGTGCTGGTTACCCGACCGCAGCAACGATGGGGTGCTACGGCAGATGTCGACGGCCGTTTCGTCATCCGTATTCCGAAAGCCATCCGCGGGGGACGGGACTTGACACTTACGGTGAGCTACATCGGTTTTGAAGAAAAGAGCCAGAAGCTTGCTGCAAACAAAAACCAGTATCGGGTGATGCTCCGTCCGGATAACAAGGTGATGGACGAAGTGATCGTGACTGGTTACGAAGTGATCGACCGTCGCAAGACTACCAGCGCCATTTCGTCGATTAAGATGGAAGAGGCGCTCGTGCCGGGCATGACCACGATTGACCAGGCGCTCGAGGGCCGCATCCCCGACCTGCTTTACATTCAAAATTCGGGTGAGGTAGGCGCCACAGCTCGTCTGCGTGTGAGAGGTACGTCGACCTTGATCGGCAACCGCGAACCGCTGTGGGTGCTCGACGGCTTTGTGCTTCAGGACCCTGTGGACGTGAGCCCCGAGCAGCTCAACGACCCTGACTACATCAACTATGTAGGAAATGCCATTTCAGGTATCAACCCTCAGGATATTGAACGTATCGACGTGCTGAAGGATGCTTCGGCTACCGCCCTTTATGGTACTCGCGCCTCGAACGGCGTGATTGTGGTCACCACGAAAAAGGGACGCTTGGGCCCGCCGAGCATTCACTATTCCAACCAGACGAAGGTGACCATAGGCCCGCGCTACACCGACCGTAACATCAACCTGATGAACTCGCAGGAGCGCGTGCAGTTTGGAAAGGACTTGTGCGACCTGCACTACTCCTTCCCGAGCAGTATGCCCATGGTGGGCTATGAGGGTGCCTACTACCGCTATCAGTCGGGACAGACGTCGTACGCCGAATTTCTCGACGAGGTAAATTGGTATGAGACGGTGAACACTGACTGGTTCGACGTGCTGACTCAGGACGCCATGACACAGGCCCACACGTTGAGCGTGTCCGGGGGATCGGAGGCGGTGCGCTACTACGTGTCGCTGGGCTACACCCGCGAGAACGGTAACATCAAGACCGAATATGTGGACCGCTACACCACGGCTGTGAACTTGATGACCAACTTCACGAAGAACCTGCGGGCCAACATCCGTCTGAACGGTAACATCCAAAAGAAAAATCACCTGCCGTCGGACGTGAAGGTGCTCGACTATGCCTACAATACTACCCGCGCCCTGCCGGCCTACAACCCCGACGGTTCGCTCTACTACTACAAGGCTAAGGGCTACGACATCGGCCAGGGAAAAGGCTACAACCAGTATAACTACAACATCATCAACGAAATGAACAACACCTCGGACGAGTACGACGGCAACACGATCATCTCGAGTGCCGACCTGAACTATTCGATCGGCGGGCTGCTCGATATCACGGCGGCCGCTTCATATTCACGCAGTTCGACGACCCAGTCGACATGGTATGGCGAGCAGACGAACTATGTGGCCATCCTGCGCAACGGTGAGGCCACGGACCGCCCGATAGCTGGTGAGACGGGCAAGTGCGAGCTGCCCTACGGAGGCGTTTACAACACGTCGACGAGCATCAACGAGAGCCTCACGGCGCGCCTGCAGGCCAATCTGCACTATCAGTTCAAGGGTGCCCGCCACAATCACCTGATTACCTCTACGCTGGGTTATGAGGTGAACTCGCAGCGCAACGATGGTATCAGTGACGAGACGCGCGGCTATTTCAAGGACCGTGGTATGCAGTATGTCGAAATGACGGCCGACGATCTCGACGACTATCCTTACTACAAGGAATGGCTGGCCGAGGGACACCGTACGATTACCTGCGGCAAGACCAACCAGATCAGCGGCTATCTGACTCTGGCCTACGACCTGGACAATTATTTCACGCTGAGCGCCAACGGACGTTTCGACGCGTCGAACAAGTTCGGCAGCCGCAGCAACGAGAAATTCCTGCCCGTATGGGCTGTCTCCGGACGCTGGAATCTGAAGGACACGTTCGGCAAAGATTGGATGCTGCTCGACTACTGGTCGTTGCGGGCCTCTTACGGAAAGACGGGTAACATGGTGGACGGCGAGACGCCCAACCTGCTAATCAAGCAGGGTACGTTGGACACCTACTACGGTGAGAATACGGCCACGATTTACCGCTTCCCGAATCCCAACCTGCGCTGGGAGCAGACCAACCAGGCCAACCTCGGTATGGACCTGAGCCTGTTCGACGGCCGGCTGATGCTCGGCACCGACTGGTGGTACAAGTACACAGAGGATGCCTTTGCCACGATTGACGTGTCGCCCATCAACGGCAAGCCACTCGACGGTGCCTCGCGTTACACGATGAACAATGGTAACATCACCAACTGGGGCTATTCCTTCTCGCTCTCGGGCTATCCCGTGCGCACGAAGGACTGGAAACTCTATCTCTCGACCAGCTATTCTTGGTCCAGCAACACGGTGCATACGAATACGAGTGACACCTATCAGCTGGCTGACTACCAGAACGGTACGGCTATTATTGATGGCAAGCCTATCGGTACGTTCTATTCCTACAAATACCTGGGTTTGAACCCGATGAACGGTATCCCGATGTTCGACGACTACGAAGACCGTATGCACTTGCTCATGGGCCTTCCGCTGAGCCAGGTGGTTCCGATGGTGATGGTGGAAAGTGGCGTGCGTGACCCGAAATTCACTGGTGGACTCTACACCACGCTTTCCTGGAAGCAGCTTTCGTTGAATGTCAACCTGAACTACAGCTTGGGTTCGAAGATCCGCATGTTCTCGATCTATCAGCCGGTAGTGAGCGGAGTCAGCGCCGTGGATAATGTGCGCAAGGAGTTCACCAACCGTTGGATGCGTCCCGGCGACGAGAACAGTACTGATATCCCTGCCCTGATCAGCCCGGGCGATCCGGACTACTCGAAGTATGCCTACCACTGGTCTAGTTCGCTTGGCTCGCTCAATGCCGTGCCGGTGTTTGCTGAAAACGTATGGTCGATGTACGACCTGTCCGACTTGCGCGTGGTTTCGGGCAACTACCTGCGCATCAGTTCGCTTAGCTTGAGTTATAACTTCACGGCTCGCCAGCTCAAGCGCACGCCCCTCAAGTCGCTGCGTTTCAGCTTCACGGCCTCCAACTTGCACACGTTTGGCTCGCGCAAGCTCAACGGCCAGGATCCCTCGCAGGCCAATAACGAGACGGCCGTGCTCTCGATACGCCCGTCGTATACGATCGGTTTCGACATTTCGTTCTGACACGGCATAGGGTAAAAACATCTTGAAGAATCAACATCAATCATCAAACAACATAGGCTTATGAAAAACAAGATATGGGCCCACGGGGCCTTATGCATGGTGGCGGCCAGCGTACTGACCGGCTGCAGCGACTTCCTGAGTGAATATTCGCAGGACATGATCGTGGCCAAGGAAGTGCAGCATTTCAACGAGGTGCTTCTGGGCGAGGTTTACCTGCCCAGCGAGATTAAGGAGTGGGGCGTTTCGGGGACGAGTGTTGGCGGATTCCTGAACATCCTCGACGACGACGTCAACACGGGGCGCGGACAGGGCCTCGTGGGTCAGAACCAGATGAGCCAGGCTTGGGGACAGACGGTGGCGCCCGCCTTCGGCTATTATGCCTGGCAGCTCCAGGTGGGGCAGAACTTCAGCGGTACGTACACGGCCGAGGACGATGCTACCTGGAATGACCTCTATCACCGTATCAACATCATCAACGTGATTCTCGACGAGATTGTCGACATGCCCCACGAGACGGACGACGACCGGACGCTTTACTGGCGCGTGCAGGGCGAGGCTCACTTCGAACGAGCGCTGTTCTACTTCGTGCTGGCTAATCTCTACGGTAAGCCCTATGTCGAGGAACAGGCTGACACGCTGCTGAGCGTGCCCCTGAAGTTGACGGCCTACGTGGAGCACGACAAGGAGAAACCCACGCAGTTTGAGCGCGCATCGGCCCGTGCGGTCTATGCCCAAGTGGTCGACGACCTGAAACAGGCCATCGAATGTCTGAAGATCAGCCCGCAGCCCGAGGATTACACGTCCTACCGCGCTTCGGCCGAGGCTGCCCAGCTGCTACTCAGCCGCGTGTATCTCTACATGCAGGACTGGACCGCTGCAGCGGCCATGGCCGACTCGGTGATTGCCAGCCGCAATTTCCGCCTGTCGGGCCTGAGCTCACTCAGCACCGGAAGCTACTTCCTGAGCGAGGACAATCCCGAGATCATCCATTCGCAGGGATCCAACTATCTGGCCACGCGCAATGCCTTCAACGGCGGTCCGGGCGACTTCTGCGTGGCACGCGAGCTTTATGAGCTTTACGATCAGGAGAACGACAAGCGCTACCCGGTGTTTTTCAAAATTAATTCGGTGACCGACAGCATGGGGCTTTCATCGAAATACGAGCGCGGGAGCATCCGCTCGCACGTGTCTGATGCGTTCACCCTGCGCGTGGCCGAAGCTTATCTGAACAAGGCCGAGGCCTGTGCCATGATTCCTGAGCGCGCCCAAGAGGCCAATGACGCGCTGGCCGAGTTGCGCCGCAACCGCATCACGGGCTATGAGCATACGTTCCTGACCGGCCGCGAGTTGGTCGACGACGTTCGGCTCGAGCGCCGCAAGGAGCTCTGCTTCGAGGGGCACCGCTGGTTCGACCTGCGTCGCTACTCCGTGTGCAAGACCTATCCTTACAAGCGTCGGATTGCCCATGTGTTGAATGTCTGTGGCGAGAATATCGACTATCTGTATTCGCGCATGTATGTGCTCGAGAAGGACGACTTCGCTTATGTGTTCCGCATTCCGCAAACCACGCTCGAGTTCGATGATGTGCCCATGCCCGACAATTATCGCGAGGCGCGCGACTACATCGAGGTGGAAGAACCCGACGAGGATGAAACCACTGGCGAGGAAGGTGCCGGCGATCAGACTGGCCCCGACAGCGGCGAGGAACCCCAGTCCTGATCAGGGAGCTGGCTTCAGCGAGATTCAAGCATCAAGAATAATCAATAAAAAATAGAGAAACGATGAAGTTTTTGAATTATATATTCCTATTTGCCGCCCTGTGGATGTTGGCTTCCTGTTCTGAGGAGGAGCTTACGGGCGGACGTGTCGACTATTCCACGCCTTATGTCCTGACGGACAACCCCGACGATTCTGTAGCACACCGCTGCTATCAGATCTACGAACGGTATCAGGTGCCGGTATTCTTCAAGGATACGCTCACGCGTACCTATATCGGGCTCGACATCTACGGCGATTCCATCTTCCGCTACGAGACCCTCGACCTGAACTGGAACTTCACGTCGCATACGGGTGCCGATGTGGAGTATCGCCATCATTACATCACGGATCCGGCCCAGCAGATGAAGGCGCTGGATTTCGTGGATACCTACTTGTCGCTCGTGAGCGAGAAGATGCGCCCATTCTGTATCCTGTTGACCGACACGACCGAGGTGATTTCGGCCCAGAAGACGGAGACGCCCGAGTATACCTCAAGTTTCCGGATACTGGTGCTTTCGCAGATGCTCGACAGGGAGTCAGACCCGGCTCAGGACACAGCGCGCTGCGAGGAGATCATCCGTTCGATGGTTTGGGGACGCGTTCAGGCCGCCGATCAGGTGGTGGCTCGCTTTGGTTCCATCTCGAGCAAGGATAACTGGTACGAGCGTCCGTGGAAACCCGACCCCTATGATCCGAACAACAACAACCTTGGCTGTTCCTATCAGTACACGGGCGACAGCTGGATCCTGGCCTATGATTTCCTCTATGACGACGAGCAGATTCCGGATATCCTGAGCTATTACGGCTGGTCGATGGAAGAGTTTGAGACGGTGCGTGACGAGTTGTTCAAGGATATCGGTCAGTTCGGATTCATCTGCGGCGCCAAGTATATCAGTACGAGTGAAAGCCCGGATGCCGACTATGACTTGGAATATTATGTGGACACGATGCTCGACCTGAGTTACGATGAATTCATGGATCGCTATGGCATGAGTCCGCTCGTGGTGGAGAAATACAATATCCTGTATGATTACATTTCAGGCGAACTGGGCGTGGATCTGACCAAGGGATCCAGTTCGGCTTCGGCCACGGAATGAACCGGCCACGGAATGAGTGGAAAAATAGAAAAAATATGTGTGAACAAAACAAAGAAATACGAATATGATGAAGAAATGGATCATGATGCTCGCGTGTCTGCCTGTGCTGTGGGCTTGCGACACGAACGAGGTGACGGGGCCGGTGTATGATCCGGCTGATATTCAGCAGGTGGACAGCTTCCTGGATGTACGCGACGGCCAGAAGTACGGATGCGTGCGTATCGGAGACCGTGTCTGGATGACGCGCAACCTGGCATATTATCTGCCGGAGGGTTCGTATGGCGATTGCTGTACGTGGGACGAGAAAAAGCTTACGTTGGATGATGTGACGCTTTCGGGACAGGCTTGGTGTGACTGCGCGCTGGCTCTGCTCGACGATCCTTCCTACAATTGGGTTGAGCAAGGCGTTGACGTGGATGATGTTCGCAAGCGTGCCGGATGGGTGGCCGAAGGGTTGCCTGCTTCGATTCAGCTGGCCAATTTTCAGACCAATTATCCGGCGTTCTATGCTGTGTTTGCTCCGAAACTTGAGGAGGCTACCATTGCCGCCGTGCCGGAATTTGCCCTTCCGCATACGCAGGAAGCTGAGAGCGAGAACGGAGGCTATGCTGCCGAGTATGGCTACCTCTACGGTTATTATGCCGCGCTCAAGGCGGTGCCCGAAGGCTGGCGCTTGCCGACGGACGAGGACTGGAGCGATCTGGAGCGTACGCTGGGCATGTCGGAGTCAGAAATCGAGAAGATGCATGTTTGGCGCGGAAACGGACAGGGTGATCTGCTGAAATATGGTGGTGCGGCCGGTTTCTATACTCGGCTTGGCGGTGGTAATGTGTTCGATACGTCCAATGCTCCGGTTTATATCCGTAAGGAGGAAAATGCCTATTTCTGGTCGTCAACGAAGCTTTCCGAGAACGACAGTACGGATCTGGCCATTATCCGTTCTGTTGCGATTTTCTCTGACGGCATACTCCGCACGACATCCCGCATCGACAACGGTTACCGTTCGATGATGTACAGTGTGCGTTGTGTCAAGGATGCTGAATGAACGGATGTATCAGATAAAGATATGAGTCTGTATGCTGATGACTCGGATATTATTTAGTGTACGTGTCCGGCAGGGCGGCGTGCTTTCCGCGAAGTGCTTACGGAGCGGCGGGCGTGCAGCCGTGGCGGACACGGCTTTCCGAATAAAAACCAATTCAAGTATGAAAAAAATCTTTATTATTGCGGGACTTCTGCAGGCAATGTTCTGGATGCCGGCTGTTCCCGTAGTCGCCCAGCAGGGTGTGAGCATCTATGGCGATGTGGTCAAGGCCGACGTCAAGATGAATTATGTGTATGACTTTGACGAGGCGCTCCGGCTGGCCCGTCAGGAGAAGAAGTTGGTTTTCTTCAACTGCTTTGCTGACTGGGCGGTGCCGTGTCATGGCATGAATCAGGCGGTGTTCAGCGACCAGAAGTTCTGTGATTACATGAACCGCAAGTTCGTCAATCTCTTTATCGACGTCACGCAGACCAAGGAAGGACAGGAGCTGGCCAAGCGTTACGACGTTTCGACGTTTGCCCACTATCTGATTCTGGATGCCGATGGGAATGTTGTTCATCGGATCGTGGGCGGCAAGAAACTGCCCGAGTTCAAGGATCTTGTCGATATGGCTCTGAGCCCGAAGACCTCGCTTGCGGGGACTGAGGCGCGTTTTGCTCAGGGAAACTATTCACGCAAGGATCTGCAGCGCTATCTGGAAGCGTTGAGCGTTGCCGGAATGAGCGATAAGTACGATCAGTTGTCGCGTGTTTACATGGGCATGCTTTCGGAAAAGGATTATGCCCGTAAGGAGAATTGGCCCGTGTTCCGCCATTCAGTGGGCGACCGCCATTCGGCCTTGTTCGCTTGGCTCGTGGACCACAAAAAAGATTTCGTGAAGAGCAACGGCGAGGAAGCTGTCGATTTTGTGATCGAGCAGAAGTTGCTGGCCGACTTGTTTGCCATGGCCTGTGGCAATAAGGATTATGACGTCCAGGTAGTGGATACCATTGTTTCGGTGGCCGACCGTGCGGCTCTGCCGGATACGTGCCTGACGCGGCTGGCTGTCGAGACAGCCCGTCTGCGCGGCGAGAAGCGTTACGATGAATTGTGCGACCTGCTGGCACGCCGCGGGTATGCCTACAAGGAGGCCCGTGTGCCGTTGCTCATGTCGCTGAACGATCCGTCCTTGTCTGAGGTCGAACGTAAGGAGATGGGCCGTTTCCTGGCCGAGCAAGCCAAAGAGCCCGATGGAACGGTCAATAAACATCTGCAGGCTTTGGCCGAAGAAATGCAGGAAGACGGCAAACGCGGCATTCAGTTTGCTCAGTCGTCGCTTCCGGATGCGCTGGCCCAGGCTGCAAAGGAAAACAAGCTTGTGTTCCTCGACTGTTATACGTCATGGTGCGGTCCTTGCCGGATGATGTCTTCGAAGGTGTTCACGCAGCGCGCCGTAGGCGATTATTTCAACGAGCATTTCGTGAATCTGAAAATGGATATGGAGAAGGGCGATGGCGTAGACGTGGCCAAACGTTATGGGGTAAGTGCCTTCCCGACCATGCTGTTGCTCGATGGCGAAGGCAATGTGGTCTACAAGATGATCGGAGCGCGCAGTCCGTCTGATTTGCTGCGTGAGGTCCGTTCGCATGCCGATCCCGAGAAAGGATATGAGGTGAGCCGCCGTCGCTTCGAGGCCGGCGACCGTTCGCCGCAGGCCGTATGCAATTATGTGATGGCCATGTTGGGCGCTCGGGAATTGTCGCAGAATGTGGCCGACAGCTTGGTGGCATCCTGCTGTGCAGGTTTATCCGACGAGGAATTTGTGGCAGCCACGACGTGGCCGTTGCTTGAGGAGTGTGTGCGCGAAGCCAAGGGCGATGCCTTCGACCGTATGGTGCGTCTGGCACCGCAGCTGATTGCCAATGTGGATTATGATCGGGTGAGTGCCAAACTGGAACGGCTCGTGTTTGTCCGCGTGCTGGAATATATGGAAGGAGTTGCTCCCGAGGATTCTGTCACGAACTTGCTCGCCGAAGTCGGAAAGATCGGTCTGGACAAGGACAATATTCTTGTCGTGGCTGCCGAATTGCTGCCGATCAAGGATACCGGCCGCGTTCTGGAATTCTTTAAGACGCGCGTGGAAGGGGTCAAGGATGCTCAGGACCGCCTGAATCTCGACACCTTGCTTCCTTATTATGTGAAGGGTGCCAGCAAGGAGCAGCGGCAACAGATTGAAGCTTATTATTCTGATATGATGGGACGTTGCGACCGCCGGGCATACAACAAATATCGTGAACTGCTCGAACGGGTGAAAATGATGGATGAATGACGGCCGTCTTGTCTGCCGGATGCGCTATCGGGCAACTGCCATAGTCTATGTCTGGCATGCAGCGTGTAGTCGCGGTCTTTTAAAAATACATAAATGAAGGGAGCGGACGGGATGTGGACCCCTGAGCGGGTCTGCTCCCGTCCGTATTGTTTTGCAGAGTTTCTTTGAAAAATTTTATGGATTAAAAAAACGATTATGAAGAATAATTTGACGGGTATCATGCGTTTCTTCCTGATGACAGGTATCTGGCTTGTTGCCCTGTCGGGGTATGCCCGACAGGCAGGGAATGATTTTCGGGTGACTGTCCCCTATGAAGAGCGTGGGGGGAAGCTCGAGGTGACTGTAGAAGTGAACGGGGTGAAAGGGCGTTTCCTGATTGATACGGGAGCACCTTGCTGCGTGACGGGATCGTTTGCACGTCGGGCCGGCATTGTGGCCGACAGTGCCCGAACGGTCGATGTCCAGGATTCGAACGGAGCCCTGGCGACGACTCATCTGGTGGAGTTGGCAGAGCTGAAACTCGATCCGTCCGTGAGCTTCACGCGTTTGGAAGCCATCTTGTGGGAGCCGGGCCATTTGATGGAGCAGTTCGGCATAGACGGTATTATCGGTTACAATCTGTTCCGGCGCGGCGCCATTCAGTTTGACGCAGAGCGCCATGTGTTTACCTTTGCCTCCTCGGCTGCCGGTTTGGATGTCGATTACACGACGGCCTTGCCGATGATCGACGACCGCTTTCTGGTGCTGCTTCAGGTGAATCTGGGCGGGGGCGCCTGTGATACAGTGATGTTCGACAGTGGTGCAGCTGCATTTTATGAAATCTCCATGGCTTCCCTTGACCGGCTCGAGAAGAAAGGACGCAAGACGGTCCGTGTGTTGGGAAGCGGCAGCGGTGTGCTGTCATTTGGTGCGGCCGGACTGGAGGATGGTTCGTTGAAACGCCGGGTTTGCTTGCCCGATTTTTCTTTGGGACGGGCCCGCTTCCAGAACGTGACTAGTGTGACGACCGATGCTCCTGATTCGCGTATGGGATCGGCTTTGTTGCACTACGGTGACTTGACAATCGATTACATGGGCCGTATGGTTTACTACCGGCCAAAGGAACGGCGAAAGGTCAAGATGTATGAGAAGGACTGGGATGTGCTGATAACGGTCATGAACGACAGCCTTTGTGCCGGATTGGTCTGGGATTATGCCAAACTGCCCTTGAAAGGCGGCGAGCGGATTGTGGCTGTCAACGGGCAACGTTTCGGCAAGGTGAACATGCAGGAAGCTTTGACTACGGGGATGTTGTATATGCCCGGCGATAAAGCACGGATCACTTATATCGACGAACAGGGCCGCGAACGTGAGGTGACGATTCGCAAACGCTGATCGCCGCCTGGATGTGGTTCAGACAATCGGGCTGCATCCGGACGCATGCGCCAAGAGGGACAGACGTAAAGGATGACACAGAGTTCTGTCCTTTATCGGACAAGTTATAAAGAAAGATGATGTGTCAAAACGAAAATAGGCACTCCCAAAGATTATAGATAGCAACTATAACACTTAAATAAAAGGGTCGTATCAAACTCTGTATGGAGTAATGATACGACCCTTTCTTCGGTCTTTTGGGGGATGCTTAAGTTTCAAATTATAAGTTCATATTTTCCATAATTAAGTTTTGAGACACCCTCTTTTCTGTACGGTCGTGTCGTGCGATCTGCAGTTGTTTCAGATTTTCCGGCGGTGTCGGTTTCTGATGAGCATCCCGTCAGCTTCACCTGTCCGCAATGCGCCAGCCTGCCGAAATGTTTTTTCAGAAAGCGACGCTGACTGTAGCCGTGAAGTTTCTTCCCGGTGCGTTGATTCCCGAAGCGAACACGCGATATTCCGTATCCAGGAGATTCTCTGCCGTCAGTTGAAGAAGCAGTTCTGGCTTCGGACGCCAAGTGGCGCGGCAGTTCAGGGTGAACCAGGCCGGCATGCCCTGTCCTTCTGTTCCGAGCGCAGTAGCCAGATCGAGATTGTCTTCACCGGTCGGGTGGTAACGGGATTTGGGCTTCTTGCCGTTGAACAAGGCATAGCCTTCCCATTCAAACACGTTCCGCGGCGATTGCCATGTGATGCCGCAGCGCCCATAGAGCGGCGGGATGTGGTCCAGTGGGCCCGCATCGCTTCCGCTCACGATTTGGCCGTAAGTGTATGTAGCCCGGGCATAGCAGAGCAACTGGCGGACAGGGTGTGCCGATGCTTGTGCCGAGAGCCCCCAAAGCCAGGCTTTTCCGGCATTGGTCTGGGTCAGGACGGCACATTCCGATCCGTGATAGATGGTGGTAGACTGTCCGTTGTAGGTGCCCGCAACCGTTATCAGAGCATCGAACAGATGCGTGGCATAGGCCGTTGCTTCCAGTTGGAAGCGATCCTTATCGTGGCGGTACCCGACGGTCAGATCGAGCGTAGCCGTCTTTTCCGGCCGCAACCGTGCGTTGGGAATGGTGACGGTGCCCGCCTTGGAGTCGAACACTTTCGAGAGGTTGTCGATGTTGGGCACCCGGTAGCCGGTAGCCACGCCCGAAGCAATGCGCCAGCGCGTGTCGGGGCGCCAGTTGACGGCGGCCGAGGCGCTTGCGGTCAGGTAGTGGCGGCGCAGTTGCGCGTCGGCGCCGAAGAAAGGGTAGGTTGCCGTGTCGCCGACGCTCGAAAAGGTGGTGGCATACCCCAAGCGTATGCCTTCCTGCAGCTGGATGCCGGCGGATCCCTGCCAGGAGTGCGTGGCGAAGGCTTCGGCTGAGTGCATGGCATTGCGTCCGTCGGGATAGCGCGTCTGTCCCGGGCTTGTTTTGCCCGTGGCCAGGTTGGTTATTTCGGCCGTGGAGTTCAGAAAACTGAGCATGCCGTCGATGCCGGCGTGGAGCTTGTGTTCGCCCGAGGTGCGGATCCAGTCGCTGTTGAGTGTCAGCATCTGCACCCGTTCCCGGTTGTCGTAGCGCTCGTCCGACCCATAGCGCCGGTCGTGCCGGCTCTCGGCGGTCATCTGCCAGGCCGCCGTCAGACGCAGCTCGTCGGCGCCGGCACGTTCGCGTCCCGTATAGGTATAGGCTGTCAGGGCCCTGGTCTGGGGACCATAGTACCATTCGGCAAACTTAGGCTGCGGCGTGCCGTTGTTCGCGTCTGTGCAGATGCTGAGCCGGTCGTAGCGGCTGATGTTTCCGGTATTGGAAAACTGGAGGTTGATCAGGTGCTCGTCACCGGAGTGCGTGCGGTGGCGTATTTTCTGCATCAGGTCATATTGCATGTAGCCCGATCGTCTTTGCCGTCTGGAGTTCGCATTGACGGCCAGCCGATCAGTGGCGGCTCCGCCTGTTCCGGGTTGTACGTAGACCGGGCAGTCGATGTAGCTGTCTTTCCGGGGTAGGAACGGGTTTCTCCGGCTACCTGCGTTCAGGTCGCCCAGGCGGTTTATCGTTGCCGTGGTGAGCCAGCCGGTCGGTCCGTGCGTGCCGCCGGTTTGCACGTGAGCGGTCGTTCCGCCATTGGCACTGTTGTAGCGCAGCACGGTTCGGCCGTAGCGCTCCGCGTGGCGGTCGGAGTCCGTGCTGCCGGCTTGCGTCAGGCGAGGCTGTAGCGTGCGCATGAGCACTACACCCCCCAGCGCGTCCGATCCGTAGTGGAGCGACGACGGTCCGTAGCCGATCTCAATGGATTCCAGAGCCATCGGATCCGTCGTGATGCAGTTTTGCAGGTGTCCCGTTCGGTAGATCAGGTTGTTCATCCTGATCCCGTCGACAACGAGCAGCACACGCGCCGCCTCAAATCCCCGCACGATCGGACTGCCGCCCCCTTGCTGGCTTTTCTGTAAGGCTACGTGTCCCGACTGGAGCAGGACGTCGGCAGTGGTTTGCCCCGCAGTCTGCCCGATCTCCTTTTGCCCGATGGCGGCGGTCTGCTGTGCCGTTGCCACGGCCGGTTGCTGTTCGCGGCAGACGCTGACGGTCAGTTCGTCGAGCGACATCGTACGCAGTCCCTCCGTCTCGTCCTTTTCCGTCTGTTGCGGGAGTTCCTTCCGGTTTGTTTTGCCGGAGTCCTGTTCCGTTTCGCTCCGGGCCGCTGCGGCGCTTTGGAGCAAGATTGCGGCCAGCAGGCCGAACCTTGCGTGTGTGGTGATGTTCATAAGCATTTGGTTTGTTCTGGGCTCTTTCTTCTGTGTCGCGTTTACCAGATGGAGTTTGTGTTGCGGTAGAAGTTTGTACTGCCACCCGGATCGGACGGAAGCGCGTTCATGCCCTTTAATCCTTCGTCCGTGTTGCTGCCACAAAGAACTATTTCCGGGTCGACTACGACCACTTTCAGGTCTGGTCTTACATAAATTCTCTTCTTGTTCATCGTTTTGTCTGTTTTTTATTGAAATGATATTTTGTTTCTGATTCCGATCAGTGAAATGATTTTCTGCCTCTGTAGGGGCGTCGCCAGGCCGCGGCTGTTCAGTCCAGCGTCATCTCCTTGATAGCTGTGGCCTGTCCGTAGCGGATATACACCTGGTAGGTTCCCGCCCCGAGGTCGGTTACGGGGATGAGTTGCGGCGATTCGTAGCGTACGGCCTTGACCGCGCGGTTGCGGCTGTCGAAGATGACTACCCGAGCTTCTTCCTGCGTGGGTAGGGTGATCCGTATGCCGGAGCGGTTCGGGTTGAAGGTGATGCGCGCCTCGCTGAGCGCCCGTTCGTGGCTCATGGGTAGGGCGGCCAGATCCTCCGGCTTGAACCGTAGCGTTGCTTTCAGCGGCGCTCCCTTGACGTTGAGCGGCGTGATGTAGACCTGTACTTCCGAGTCCGGCTCCACCCGGGTCAGGTCCAACCCCACGCTGAATGTGCCTGTTCCAGCGTCGGTGAGTCCGAGCAGCGTATTCTCGAAGGTGAAGGTGATCTCTACAGGCTGATTCGTCGGGTTGTCGTCGGAACGCGCTATTCCCAGGATATACCCCTTGTTGCGTGTTACTTCCGGCGTGGAGCATGGCGTCCAGGCGCTTTTTTCGGGCTGTTGCGCCCGGCTGGCGGTGCTGTACTCATAGAGGTAGTAGGCCTTGCCTGCGCCGTTGAAGCGGTAGCCCAGCTGGTTCAGGTCGCTCACCCTGTCGAGGTTGAGATCGGCCGGGAAGCTGATGAAGTTCCACACTCCGGGTTCGAAGGTATATTTCAGGACGAGCCGCTTCACCCGGGCCTGTCCGCCGTCTACGGTCACCTGTCCGCGGGCGTAGGCGTCGGCATAGACGGTCAATTCGTCGACGATGTCGCCGTTCTGTAGTACCAGTTTCTCGTTGCGTCCCACGCTCAGGTGTCCGTCGTCCTGCCGGCTGTCGGTCAGGAGCGTGGTGAGCGTCGTTGCGGCGCGTTCTGCCTGTTCCGCTGCCTGGGTGTCTGGCTGCAGACCTGTGCCTGCGAGCAGGGCGATGAGGATATAGCTTTTTTTCATGCTTGTCTTACGTTTATTTTGGTTGAATAATCCTTATTTGCCGTGCGCACCCTGACGATGTAGATGCCTGTGCGCAGTTTCTGTTCCAATTGTCCTCCGGCCGGCAGGGTGGTGTGGACCGTGCGTCGTCCTGCGGCGTCGAAGATCTCCACTACGGCCGCTTGTCCGCCCGGATTCTCTATGCGGAAGGTCGCCCCCTCTACGCGTACCATCGGGCGCTCCGCCTCCGGCGCGCTGCCGGTGCCGGTCGTCTCCTCGTACAGGTTGATCCTGACGGCAAACCGCCGTTCGTCTTC
>artificially_reared_2__coassemble_135_pt1 | contig 49634 bp, 51 predicted proteins | sample artificially_reared_2__metabat2_low_PE_008 | metagenome-assembled genome bin artificially_reared_2 | reverse complement strand
CCGATGGTACTGCACACCCGTGGGAGAGTAGGTAGCCGCCGTTTTTTTAGGATTCCTTCAGAGAGCAATCTTTGAAGGAATTTTTTTTGTTTCATTCCGTCGGCGATCAGCTGAATTGATCAATGAATTTTGGATATAGCTTTCAAACGTCTATCGTGGTGTGTTCGTTTATCTGTAAGCATTCTATTTGGGACCACTTGTTCCTTTATCTTAGGTTAGGAGCTGAGAATATGAAAATTATTAAAATGCCGGAATTCTGAGTAGAAAAGATGTGGTTCTGAAGATTTTGTCTTATTTTTGCATGAAAAGAACAATTTTATTCAGGACATTATGAAGATTATAGCGGTTGGCATGAATTATGTCGAACACAATAAAGAACTTGATGGTACGTTATATATACCGGAAGAACCGGTTATTTTCATGAAACCAGACTCAGCTTTGCTAAAGGACAGCAAGCCGTTTTTTATCCCGGACTTTACGAACCAGTGCGACTATGAGACGGAGCTGGTTGTTCGTATCTGTCGGTTGGGGAAAAACATATCGGAACGGTTTGCTCATCGTTATTACGATGCCTTTACCGTTGGAATTGATTTCACGGCTCGTGATTTGCAACGAAAGTTGCGTAGCGAGGGTAAACCCTGGGAGCTTTGTAAGGCGTTCGACAATTCAGCTGTTATCGGTGACTTTATCCTGAAGGAAGAACTGCCAGATGTGCAACGGCTGCATTTTAGCCTGGATATTGACGGAAAAACAGTACAGCAAGGCTATACGGGTGATATGATTTATACTGTGGATCGTCTTATTGCTTATATCAGCCGATATGTTACGTTGAAGATAGGTGATCTGATATTTACCGGTACTCCCGCAGGTATTGGTCCGGTATCCATTGACCAGCATTTGGACGGTTATTTGGAAGGACGCAAGGTATTGTCTTTTAACGTGAAGTAACATGAATTTAAAACGAATGCTCATGTTCTGGGCTGTTATCCTATTCTGGGGGACCGTACAAGCTCAGTACACTACGCAGATAGACTGGACAGTATTGAAGATTGATTCTGTACTCCCCAATTATACCGAAGTGATTCCATTGGGCTCGGATTATCAATCGTATGATTATCAGGTAACTCTGGAATATCCGGAATATGAACCGGTTTCCCGGGAGGAATTAGACTGGTTGGAGAAAAAGTCGGTGGTTTTGCCTTCTGTTCCAGAGGTTAGTACTCATGTGGGTGTGTCGCGCAAACAGGGTTTTCTCGATTTGGCATTTATTCCTGTTGTTTATCGGGATGGTTTGTACCAGAAAATGATGAGTTGTCAAATTAAAGTGCACGGGGTGCTCCGCCAGCGGAGTGCTGTCAAAGCCTTGCGAAGCACGGACCGTTATGCTGCTTCATCAGTTTTGGGCCAAGGACGTTGGGTCAAAATTGGAATTACGGATGACGGAGTTTATCAACTTTCAGCTTCGGATTTGGCCCGAATGGGTTTTGATGATCCTAATCGTGTTAAACTCTATGGTTATGGCGGCCACTTGCAGTCTGAGGTTATAGACGCTGATCGCGATTATGACGATTTGTGCGAGGTTCCATTATATCATCGTGGAAGTGATGTGCTTTTTTATGCCAAGGGTTTGTCCTACTGGGCTGATCCGGAGTATAATTATTCTGCGGGCATGAGTATTTCAGCGTGTGTGCGGAATCATTATGCCAATATGGCTTACTATTTTCTGACAGAGGGCGATCAGCCGCTTGTTTTGGAGCGTTTGTCTGAAAATAGCAGTGCTTCGGCAGAGCAGACACTGTTTTTGGAGCAAGTGAGCTATGAAGTAGATGGTTTTGCCTGGTTTTCCGGTGGCCGTCGTTTATTTGACAGCTATGATTATTATTCCGGCAACACGCAGACTTATCGTTTGGAAACTCCGGGGGCTGTTGCCGATTCTGTGGCAGCACTGCGTGTGATGTTCAGTGCCGGAGCAACTACACGAACTTATGTCGAACCGGAGGTAAACGGCAAGTCCCTTACTTCATTTTCCATAGGAACAACCAGCCAATATGTCTACGGAGCTTCTACGGAACGTACTTATAAAATAGACAATATGAAGGCAGATGATGCCGGAACGACGGTGAAACTGACCACGACAGCCGGAAATCATGCACGCCTTGATTTTCTGGAATTGAATTATTGGCGCAAACTGGAATTGACTGGGAACAGCATCGATTTCCGGGGCCAGAAAAGTTCCGATACGGTTTTCTGCATATCCAATCCTAAGGGAAAGAACATTCAGGTATGGCGGATTGGTAATGAACAAGAATCTTTTGCAGAAATAGTGGGAAGTGTGTCGGGCACATCTTATCGAGTGCCCGTAAGTCAGGCAAACAGACATTATGTAGCGTTGGATATTGATGCACAATTTCCGGTACCGGAATATGTCGGAACTGTCGACAATCAGAATTTGCATGCAATAGATAGTGTTGTTGATATGGTCATTATAGTGCCCGAATCTGGCAAATTAGTTGCAGAAGCAGAGCGTCTGGCCGATGCGCATCAGGAGCATGACGGCATGAAGGTGCTTGTGGTTCGGGCTGACCAGATTTATAATGAGTTTTCCTCCGGAACTCCGGATGCTACGGCTTATCGGCGTTTCCTGAAAATGCTTTATGACAGAGCCGAAACGGCAGATGAAGCACCCTGCTATTTGCTCCTTTTTGGAGATTGCGCATGGGATAATCGAATGTTGTCTTCGGCATGGCGCGGTGACGATCCGAAAGATTATTTGCTCTGTTTTGAATCGGAAAATTCTTTCAGCGATACGAAATGTTATGTGATGGAGGATTATTTCGGTTTGCTGGACGACGGAGAAGGTAGCAATTTGCTACGAGATAAAGTGGATATAGGTATTGGGCGTTTTCCGGTAACAACTGCGGAGCAGGCACGCAATATGGTAGATAAAACCCTGAACTTTATGAATAATGTTTATGCGGGATCCTGGAAAAATTCCATCTGTGTGCTCGGAGACGACGGAGATAACAATATTCATATGACTCAGGCCAACAATATAGCCAGCAGTGTGGAGTCGGCTTATCCGGATTATGATGTGATACGCATATTTTGGGATACATATACTCAGGAAGCATCAGGAACCGGCCTGTCTTATCCAAAGGTTCGTGAGCGTATCATGAGCCAGATGGATGAAGGCGCTTTGATGATGAATTATACCGGTCATGGATCGCAATATGTTTTTTCGCACGAGAATGTCTTGTTCCGTGAGGATTTCAGTACGTTTACTTCGAAAAGAGTTCCTCTGTGGGTGACGGCAGCGTGTGATATTATGCCTTTCGATTCGAAAACGGACAATTCCGGAGAGCTGGCCATGTTGAATCCCGAAGCTGCTGCAGTGGCTTTTTACGGGACGACCCGTACGGTATATTCTGATTCCAATTATTTAATGAACAGTTATTTTACTCGATATGTGTTGGGACGGGACGAGCAGGGAGAACGTTGGCGGCTTGGTGATGCTGTTCGGCTTTCGAAAGTTAATTTGCTTGAGGCTGCAGACGGCATGACAGATTATACGGAAAACAAGTTGCAGTATGCGTTGCTTGGCGATCCGGCGTTGATGTTGGGGGCCATGGAGCATCGGGTCACAGTCGATAGTATCAATGGCTTGTCGTTGTCGGAATCCGGACAACCCGTCTTGAAAGCAGGAAGCCTGGCCCGGATCAGCGGCCGGATCTTGGATCGCGAGGGTTTGCCGTCGACAAACTATAACGGTTCGCTCTTCGTCAAGGTTTATGATAGCGCCAGTCAGATTACCTGTTTGAATAATGCCAATGCGACCAGTGGCCCTTTCAGTTTCACGACACATGATAAGGTGCTTTTTACAGGTAATGATTCGATTAAGAACGGCCGCTTTGATGTGACCATTCCGATTCCTTTAGACATCAAATATTCCGATGCTGCCGGGCGCATGGTCTTTTATGCTTTGGATAATGATCGCCAACATGAGGCCCATGGAAGTACGGATGATTTTCTGATTGGTGGTACAGGAACAGAACTGCTGGAAGATACTGTTGGTCCTGAAATGGTTGCTTATTTAAACGAAGAAGGCTTTATTGAAGGATCGTCTGTTAATGCAACTCCTTATTTTGTTGCACATTTATCGGATGATAGCGGAATTAATACGAGCGGAAATGGTGTCGGTCATGATTTGGAACTTGTGATTGATAATGATTCCCGTCAGACGTATAACTTGAACGATTATTATATTTCTGAATTTGGTGATTACCAGAAAGGAACAGTGGCTTTTCAGATTCCGGAATTGACGGATGGAGATCATAGCTTGCGGTTCCGTGCTTGGGATGTCATGAACAATTCTTCTACGCTAACCCTGAAATTCAGGGTGGATCGTAGTCTGGCTCCCGAATTACAGGTGACTTGTACGGAGAATCCGGCAACGACCGGTACGACTTTCCTGATTTACCACAACAGACCGGAAGCGGCATGCCGTTTTACGCTTGAGATTATGGATTGTGCCGGACGTCTGTTGTTTGCAAAAGACGTAGAGGCCAGTGGCGGATCCGGCGTTTATACTTATGATTGGAATCTGACTACGGGCAATGGTATGTCCTTGTCTACCGGAGTCTATTTGTATCGTGTCAAGATGTCGGCGAACGGGAGTAAAACGGCATCTAAATCACAAAAAATTGTGATTCTGCACAATAAATGAGCGTTATCAGAGTTTTAAGAACAACACGAAAGAATATATCTACAGATGAAGAAAACAACACTAATATGCTTAAGTTTGGTTACTTGGAGTTATGCCAGTTCATTATATGCTGATGACAAGGAAGGTTTTTTCAATCCGGTCAGAAGTTCGGTGACGTCTCAGTCCATCGCTCCTGATGCACGTGGTGGTGGTTTGGGAGACATTGGTGCAGCAACAGAAGCTGATGTGAATTCTCAGTATTGGAATCCGGCAAAATATCCTTATTGTATCGGAAGGGCCGGGGTGTCCTTGAATTATACTCCCTGGTTGCGTCAGTTGGTCAACGACATCGATTTGGCTTACATGAGCGGTTTCTACCGTATTGGCGATTATCAGGCCCTGAGCGCTTCACTCCGCTATTTTTCTTTGGGAGAAGTTTCCACTTCGAGTGGTCAGGATAATACGGGCGATATGACAATCAAGCCTTATGAAATGTCCATTGATATGGCTTATTCGCGTATGTTGAGCGAAAATTTCTCGGCTGCGGTCGGCTTGCGATTTATCCTGTCGGACATTACTTATGATTACTCGGAGGAGAGTTCCCCCGGAAAGGCTTTTGCGGCAGATATTGCCTTGTACTATAATAAATATTTTATTGCCGGCAGCAGGGAATGTAATTTTGCCTGGGGATTGAATATCAGCAATATCGGTAGCAAAATATCATTTGGGGGAGATGATAATGCCGAGTTTATTCCAACGAACTTGCGTATGGGTATCAATTTCCTGATACCGATTAATGAATATAACAAAATATCTCTTGCGGCAGATGCCAACAAACTTTTGATACCGACTTATCCGGTACAAGGAGAAGACGAAAAAAGTGAGGATTATCAAAACCGGCTGCAGAAGGACTACTATGATCTTTCACCGATTTCGGGTATATTCAAGAGTTTCAGCGATGCTCCTGGCGGTTTCAAGGAGGAAATGCAGGAGATCCAGTGGAGTATCGGTGCCGAGTATTCATATAATGATCGGTTTATTTTGCGTGGTGGTTACCATCATGAGGCTGCCAGCAAGGGTAACCGGAAATATTTTACGGCTGGAGCCGGTTTCCGCATGAGCGTTTTCTCGTTGGATTGTGCCTATGTTATTTCTACGGCACAAAGTAATCCACTTGATCAGACCCTTCGGTTTACGCTTGGGTTTGATCTTGATGGTATGAAAGAATTGTTTGGCAGATAAGCAGACGTATGGGAAAGATAAGAGTTGGTTTTGGTTTTGATGTCCACCGCCTGGTTCCTGACAGGGATTTGTGGTTAGGAGGTATACGCATACAGCACGAATTGGGCCTTTTGGGGCATAGCGATGCTGACGTATTAATTCATGCCCTGTGTGATGCTTTGCTCGGTGCGGCCAATATGCGTGATATAGGGTATCATTTCCCGGATACTTCCGATGAATTTTATCAGATAGACAGTAAGATTCTGTTACGTAAGACAGTGGCGCTGATCGCTACGAAGGGATATCATGTGGGCAATGTCGATGTTACGGTATGTGCGGAACGTCCCAAACTGAAAGCACATATTCCCGATATGCAGCAGTGTTTGGCCGCGGTGATGGGCATTGAGGTCGAGGATGTGTCCGTAAAGGCTACTACAACAGAGAAGCTTGGCTTTACCGGACGTGAAGAAGGGATCGCTGCTTATGCTACCGTTTTGATAGAAAAGGAATGATCGTTGGATCTTGTCCAGGCTATATGATAAAGGGGATACGTCTGTCGTGAGATGTATCCCCTTTATTCAATAAAATTATTGATAATATCCGCACGTTCGGATTTTCTTGAGAACATTGGGATCCAGACCATAGGACGCATCCTGTCCGCGATGGATTGCTTCGCGTAGTTCTGTTGAACTGAGATTAATGATTGGCGAAGGAACGGCAATAACATTCTGAGGGAGTTTTTCTACATCAATAGGGTATCCGGTTCTGGGATAAACCAGTATTTTGTGGTGGAAAAGGATTTCTTTCGGTTCGGCCCAACGGTCGAATGCTTGCCAGTTGTCGGCACCGATTACAAGCAGAAATTCGCGCTCCGGATAAGTCTGACGTAGTGCTCTTAATGTTTTATAGGTATAGGACGGGCGGGGCAGAGTAAACTCAAAATCACTGACGACCAGCCGGGGATTTCCTTGAACCGCAATTCGGGCGAGCTCCAGACGCGCCTGATCATCAAGCAGATCGTTGGCTGCACGTTTAAACGGATTCTGGGGAGAGACGAGGAACCATAATTCGTCCACATATCCGTTCTGGCATAAGAATTCTGCCAGAGCGGTATGCCCCTTGTGGATCGGATTGAACGAACCACCGTAGATGCCGGTCCTGATATGATTCATCTTTTTTGATTTTTCAGGAATCGTTTGGTTTTGTTTTCCTGGTCTTTACCTGCTTTCTGATGGCGCTGGTACCAGATCGCAAAGATCAATGCTTCGAAAATGCCTACAATAATCATGCATACGGCAATCTCGGTCAGATTGGCCCAGAAACAGAGTGCACTGACGATGAAGCAGAGTATGCAGATCAGTGCGCTGCTCGTCATATTCTGTTTGATGTTTTGCTTGTTCATTGTTGTTCTTCCTGTTTTAAAAAGTCCTTTAGTCTGGCCAGAGCTTCAGCCTTGGCGGTTTCCAGGTTGTCATTAACGATGACGGTGTCGAATTTAGGAGCAAAGCTAAGTTCATATTCGGCACGTGCGATACGATCTTCTATCACTTCAGGGGTATCTTCTCCCCGTCCGATAAGCCGTTTCCGCAATTCTTCAACCGAAGGGGGCTGTATGAAGATGCTTAATGCCCGGTTACCGTAAAACTGTTTGATGTTGCAGCCGCCTTTTACATCCACATCAAAGACGACATTCTGCCCGGTTTCCAGTTGCTTTTCAACTTGATTCTTGAGTGTCCCGTAATAGCGGTCTTTGTAGACCTCTTCGTATTCCAGAAATTCATTGTTTGCGATGCGTTGGCGGAATTCTTCGGGCGAGAGAAAAAAATATTCTACGCCATTCTTTTCGGTACCCCGTGGTGGACGGCTTGTGGCACTGATGCTGAAAGCCAGATTAAGTCCTTGTTGCATCAGGTAGTTGATGATGGTGCTTTTTCCGCTACCACTCGGAGCTGAGAATATGATGAGTTTGCCTTTCATAAGAGTGTCTGATGATCGTTTGATTGATTAATTCCGGAATATTGCCTTTACATGACGTTCAAAACCTGTTCTTTGATTTGCTCCAGTTCGTCTTTCATCCTAACCACGATGTTCTGCATTTCTGCCTGGTTGCTTTTACTGCCGGTGGTATTGATTTCGCGCCCCATTTCCTGAGCGATAAATCCTAATTTCTTGCCCTGTCCATGTCCGTTGTCCATAGTTTCGCGGAAATAGTTCAGATGGTTGCTGAGGCGTTGTTTTTCTTCGTTGATATCTAATTTTTCAATATAATAGATCATTTCTTGTTCCAGTCGATTTCGGTCGTATTCCACTTCCGGTATGGAATTGAGGCCCTCAATAATCCGTTGACGGATTTTCTCAGTACGGCTTTTTTCGTACGGCTCGATGCTGGCAAGCAGCTTGGCGATATTGTCTATTTTTTCTGTAAATTTCTGATATAATGCTGCCCCCTCCTGTTTCCGGAAATCCACTAATTTTTGAATGGCTTCGGTAACGGTCTGTTTTACGACATTCCATTCTTCTTCACTCAATTCTTCCGTGTCGTTTTTGGTCATTACTTCGGGCAGACGTAATAATGTGGCAAACCAGTCGGCAGGGAGTGGTATGTTTTTTTCTTCGCTGATACTCCGGATCTGCTTGTAATAGCTTTCCAGAACGCTTGAATTGATTGGGGTAGCGGCAGAGGTATCGTCCTTTTCAATCCACAGACTGAAGTCAACTTTGCCACGTTCCAGCGCAGCTGCGATCATTGCTCGGATCTCCATCTCCTTTTCGCGGTAGAGTGGGGCAATTCGGGTAGAAAGGTCGAGCGCTTTACTGTTGAGCGATTTTATTTCTACGTTTATTTTTTTTCCATTGAATACGGCCACTGATTTGCCGTAACCTGTCATTGATTGAATCATAATTTAACAACTATTTTGTGCAAAAGTACAAAAATGAAAGCAGAAAATTGTATTTTTGTGACCTAATAATCTGAAAAAATAGATATGTCTTGTATTTTACATATTGAAACGAGCACAAAAGTTTGTTCTGTTGCATTAAGTGAAGACGGGCAGACTGTGTTCGAAAAGGCCGATTTTGAAGGACCTTCCCATGCGGTTTCTCTGGGTGTTTTTGTTGATGAAGCGCTTTCTTTCGCGGATAGTCATGCCATTCCGGTCAATGCTGTTGCGGTCAGTTGTGGTCCAGGCTCTTATACGGGATTGCGCATCGGAGTATCCATGGCGAAAGGTATCTGTTATGGACGCGACTTGAAGTTAATCGGCATTCCTACGTTGGAACTGCTTTGTGTTCCAGTGCTGCTCTATCATGATGAATTGCCAGAGGATGCTCTCCTTGTCCCGATGATAGACGCACGGCGCATGGAAGTTTATTCAGCAGTTTTCGACCGTGCATTGCATACTGTCCGCCCGATAGCTGCAGATATTGTTGATGGTAGTACATATCAGGAATATTTGGATAAGGGGCCTGTCTTTTTCTTTGGCGATGGTGCTGCCAAATGTCAGGAGATTATCCAGCATCCAAATGCACACTTCATATCCGGCATACAGCCTTTGGCCCGAAATATGGCTCCGTTGGCAGAGAAGGCTGTCGCTCAGGAGCATTTTGAGGACGTAGCCTATTTTGAACCTTTTTATCTCAAAGAATTTGTGGCTTCAAAGCCCAAGAAATTATTATAAATACCAACCCGTTTATGCTGTATAACACCCAACAGAAAAGATTACCGATGCCTGAGTACGGCCGGGGTATCCAGAACATGGTGGATTATGCCCTCACCATTGAGGACCGTGCCGAACGTCAGCATTGTGCTAACACTATTGTGAATATTATGGGCAACATGTTTCCTCATTTGCGGGATATTCCGGATTTCAAGCACAAATTGTGGGACCATCTGGCGATCATGGCCGATTACAAACTGGATATTGATTATCCCTATGAGATCACTCCGCCGGCCGCTGTACACTCACGTCCGAAACCACTGGCTTATCCCATGAAGCGGATTCGTTATCGTCATTATGGATATTTATTGGAATCATTGCTGAAAAAGCTGAAAGATATGCCCGAGGGTGAGGAACGCGATGCATTGACTTCTATGGTGGCCAACCAGATGAAACGCTGTCTGTATAACTGGAACAAGGATGCTATGGACGAGGAAAAGGTAGCCGCTGATTTGGCTGACTATACAGACAATAAAGTGCATCTTGATTTGGAGCATTTTCGTTTTGCTTCCTTGCAGACGCGGCCTTTGGCATTTTCGTCCATGAATAATAAAATGCAGCGTCGCAATAATAAGAAAAAATATTAAGTTCCTTTTTATTAACATATATTTATGTCATCCTTTAAAATTGAGGGCGGTCACAAGTTGGCTGGTGAAATTATTCCTCAAGGGGCCAAGAACGAGGCTCTGCAGGTCATTTGTGCTACCTTGCTGACTTCGGACGAGGTGCGTATCACCAATGTGCCGAACATTGCCGATGTCAACAATCAGATTCAGTTGTTGCGCGACATTGGGGTGAAAGTTCAGCAACATGGAGTAGGGGATTATTCTTTTCGTTCCGATGAAATCAATTTGGATATATTGGAGTCTGACGAGTATTTGAACCGTTGTTCCAAGTTGCGCGGCAGCGTGTTGTTGATCGGACCGATGCTGACACGTTTCGGACATGCTTTAATCGCCAAGCCAGGAGGGGACAAGATTGGTCGTCGAAGGCTGGATACTCATTTTTTAGGTCTGGAAAAATTGGGTGCTCAATTCCGATATGACGCCGAACGTGAAGTATTTCATCTTCAGGCCGACCGATTGAACGGTACGTACATGCTTCTGGATGAGGCGTCCGTAACCGGAACGGCGAATGTGATCATGGCTGCAGTTCTTGCTGCGGGAACTACCGTGATTTATAATGCGGCTTGTGAGCCTTACATTCAGCAACTTTGCCATTTGTTGAATGCCATGGGAGCTAATATTTCTGGCATCGGATCTAATTTGATCACCATTGTCGGTGTGTCTCATTTGCATGGAGCCAGACATCAGATTTTGCCGGATATGATTGAAGTAGGCAGCTTTATCGGTATGGCGGCTATGGTCGGAGCCGGTGTGCGGATTAAAAATGTGTCTGTTGAGCATCTGGGGATTATTCCCGACACTTTCCGGCGTTTGGGCATTCAAGTTGTCCGCGACGGTGATGATTTGTATATACCCGAGCAGGAACATTATGAGATAGAGTCTTTCATCGACGGATCATTTATGACCATTAGTGATGCCCCCTGGCCTGGATTGACACCAGACTTGTTGAGCGTATTGTTGGTAGTAGCCACTCAAGCCAAAGGCACCGTGTTGATTCATCAGAAAATGTTTGAAAGCCGTCTGTTTTTTGTGGATAAACTGATTGATATGGGAGCACAGATTATTTTATGTGATCCGCATCGGGCAGTTGTTGTAGGACATGACAAGCAGATTCGTCTTCATGGAGGGAAAATGACTTCGCCGGATATCCGTGCCGGTATTGCCTTGCTGATTGCGGCCATGAGTGCTGATGGTATCAGCCTGATTCATAACATCGAACAGATCGATCGCGGGTATGAACATATTGAGAATCGTCTGAATGCCTTGGGCGCCCGTATAATACGTATAGACTGATGATACGCGATGACGAAGTATATAAAATAGGTGTATTGACCAAAACACATGGTATTTCCGGCGAGTTAAGCCTCTCGTTTACGGATGATGTGTTTGATCGCGTGGATGCCGACTATTTGATTTGTAACATGGACGGCATCCTGGTTCCTTTCTTTATGGAAGAGTATCGGTTCCGGAGTGATACGACGGCATTGGTTAAATTTGAGGACATCGACAATGAGGAGCAGGCACGAAGACTGGTCGGCGCCGAGGTGTTTTTTCCGAAGGCACTTGCCGCACAGGCAGAGGACCAGACTTATTCGTGGAGTTACTTTATCGGGTTTCGTGTTGTTGAGGAATCGCATGGCGACCTGGGCACGATCATCGGTGTAGACGAGACGACTGCTAATGTTCTTTTTGAAATTCGTTCGCCACAGGGTAAAGAAATCTTAGTACCGGCCCACGAAGAATTTATTGTTGATCTGGACCATGACAAGGGACAGATGCTGTTGCGTTTGCCCGAAGGATTACTATCATTACAGTAGAGGAGATTTTATGATGGAGATAAAGAAAAAGAAGATTGCTATATTAGGTTCAACAGGGTCTATCGGGACTCAGGCACTACAAGTCATAGAGGAGCATTCCGAAAGATATGAGGCTTATGTTTTGACGGCGAACAATCGGGTGGAGCTCTTAATCGATCAGGCTCGCAAATTTTTGCCGGAGATTGTTGTGATTGCTCATGAAGAAAGATATGAGGTCTTGCAGCAGGCTCTTGCCGATTTGCCGATCAAGGTTTATGCGGGAGCAGATGCTATCTGTCAGGTGGTTCGTGAAAAAGAGATCGATATCGTACTGACCGCCATGGTTGGTTTTGCCGGATTGCAGCCAACCATTGCAGCAATTGAAGCCCGCAAGACCATTGCTTTGGCCAATAAGGAGACGTTGGTTGTTGCCGGTGAACTGATTCAGGAATTAGCTTTGCGTCATCAGGCGCCTGTTATTCCTGTGGATTCCGAGCATTCAGCCATATTCCAGTCGCTTGTCGGTGAATCGAGTCCGATCGAGAAACTGATTCTTACGGCTTCCGGAGGACCGTTCCGTACATTCACCCGCGAGCAATTGGCTACGGTAACTCGCGAACAGGCCTTGAAACATCCTAACTGGAAAATGGGGGCTAAGATTACCATCGATTCAGCTTCGATGATGAACAAAGGATTCGAGGTTATTGAAGCGAAATGGTTGTTTGATGTCCGACCGGATCAGATAGAGGTGGTCGTACATCCGCAGTCGGTCGTGCATAGCGCCGTACAGTTTGAGGACGGAGCCGTGAAAGCGCAGCTTGGAGTGCCCGATATGCGGGTACCGATTCAGTTTGCTTTTTCTTATCCTGAGCGTCTGAAGAGTTCGTTCGACAGGCTGGATTTTGTTCAGGCTTCACCTTTGACTTTCGAAGCACCGGATACAGAACGTTTCCCTAATTTGGCTTTGGCTTATGAAGCGTTGAAGCAGGGGGGAAACATGCCTTGTATTTTGAATGCGGCTAATGAAGTTGTCAATAAGGCGTTTCTGGAAAATCAAATCGGTTTCCTGCAAATGAGCACGGTTATTGAAAAAACCATGCAACAGGTGCCGTTTGTTTCCAAACCTACCTTGGACGATTATTTCCATACGGATATCGAAGCACGGCGTTATGCCGCAGCTCAAATCAAATAAGGGGAAAGGGCCTTGTGACAGAGGCCTTATTCGTGGAATGTTTTTCAACAATAAAATCAATACAGAGAATATTAATTTACGAACTACATTGTATTTATGGATGCAACATTAATCAAAGCCCTTCAGCTCATCCTGTCGCTTTCTATTCTGGTAGTGCTTCATGAGGGAGGACACTTCTTTTTCTCCAAGTTGTTTGGCGTGAAAGTTGAAAAATTCTTTTTATTTTTTGATCCATATTTTCATCTTTTCAGCACGAAGGACAAGTGGGTAACCCGTTTGTTTCCTCGACTGAAAAAAAATGAAACGGAATATGGTATCGGCTGGTTGCCTTTTGGCGGTTATGTAAAAATAGCCGGAATGATTGATGAGAGTATGGATACGGAGCAAATGTCCAAACCCATGCAGAAATATGAATTCCGGGCTAAACCAGCGTGGCAGCGCTTGTTCATCATGGTTGGTGGTGTGCTGGTTAATTTCCTGTTGGCCCTTGTCATTTATGCTATGGTACTGTTTGCGTGGGGGGAACAGTATATGCCCATGAAAAACATAACCATGGGGTTTAATTTTAATGAATCGGCTCAGGAAATCGGTTTTAAAAACGGTGACCGGTTGGTGGCAGCCGATGGCGTGGAGATCGAACGTTTTGACGGAACGGTCTACCGTACGATTTCTGAAGCGCAAACCGTTACGGTATTGCGTCATGGGGCACGGATCGACATCCAGATGCCCGAAGACATGAATATGCTGGAAATGCTTCAGGAAAATCCTCCTTTTTTAGTTCCGTATGTACCCTCCGAAGTCGATACTGTTTTTGCGGGAACACCTGCTTATGAGGCTGGTATTCGCGGGGGCTGCCGCATTGATGCCGTTGATGGTAAGCCCGTAACATGTTGGAGTGATTTTGATAACATTATGGCACGCAAGGCCGATGTGCTTGCAGCCGGATGTTCGCATGAGGATAGTGTCCGTCTGCGTTCGCTGTCGGTGGTTTATACAGATCCGGTTTCCTCTGTGACGGATACCGTGCAATTGACTTTGACGCCGGATTATAAATTAGGAATTGTGAAAACCAGTATGTTGCATTATTACAAACTGGCCACAAATACGTATGGTTTTTGGGAAAGCATTCCGGCCGGTGTCCGTCATGGATTGTCTGTTTTGTCCGGCTATGTCAGTGATTTGAAGTATATGTTTACTTCTGAAGGCGTTAAGAATGTAGGTAGCTTTGGAACGATCGGAAGTATTTTTCCTGCAACGTGGGATTGGCAGAGCTTTTGGGAAATTACGGCTTTTCTGAGTATTATGCTGGCTTTTATGAATATTCTGCCCATTCCGGCCTTGGACGGGGGACATGTGCTTTTCCTGTTGGTCGAGATTATTACTCGCAGGCCACCAAGTCAGAAGTTTATGGAACGAGCTCAGGTCATAGGTATGACGTTGATTTTTGCTTTGATGCTTCTGGCTTGTTATAACGATATTATGAAATTCCTGTTCTGATGCAGGGACTATAAAATAGGCCAATTTATTATGAGCAGAGGCATTGTTCCTGAAATGCCTGTCATTATTAAGAGAATCTTCCTCGTTTTTTGATATAAGTCAAGAAAACAAGGAAGGTTCTCTTTTTCTTTTTGGTAGGTTTTGCATTGATGTTCCGTTTTTCTAATTTTGTCGCCGCAAACAGCTATGTTTTGTAGATAATAGTTTTTAGGTAAAAAGAAATATGATGATGGAAGGAAATCTGCCGTTGCTGGTGTCGCTGATGCTGGGAGCAATGGTTTTTGCCGTTTTTTTGCTGATGCATGGAACAAAAGGAAAAAAATATTGATTTTATAAAACTGGAATAACATGGAACAGTTACCAAAAGATCCGATCATATTAATGGGACTTATTAATATGAAATTGCGTGACTTTTATCCTTCTTTGGATGATTTATGTGCTGACATGCAGATTGATCGTTCGGAATTGGTTGCCTGTCTGGCGCAGGGAGGATTTGAGTATAATCAGGCTGCAAACAAGTTCTGGTGAGTTTTGGGGAATCATTAGTGACTAAAGCAAAAAAGTGTGCTTATCTCGTTTTCGGGCGATATAAGCACACTTTTTTATTCGATAGGAAACTAACTTAACGGTCAGCTTTGTTTTTTTCTTTGTCAACTTCAATTTTGCGTAAGTAGAATTTTACTTTCGCACATATTTCGTCGAAGTTCTGTTCAAGGTAGAATACTTTGTTTTTTTGTTTGTAAAATGGTGAATTGGCACCTCGGTTATCCTTTTTCTTGATTTCTTCAAATACGATGCGTTCTTTTTGCAGGATACTGTCGAGTGTCGCTAACGAGTCCTGTGCAGCCAGCAGTTCAATGCTGTCCATAACAATAATGCCGGCTGAACGTGCAGTGAATGCCGTCGGATAAAGTTGCCGCATCAGTTCGATGGAGTCGCGTGCTGCGTCATAGTTCTTTTGGATCATAAGTACGCGTGCCTGATTCAGCATGATTCCTGCAGGTGTCTCTACATCTGTTTTTTTCTCAGAGCAGGCTATCCACACGAAGCTGATTAAAAAAATGGGTATTAATTTCTTCATAGGCATTCTTTCTTTCGTTGTGAAGAGCAAAATTACCATTTTTTGCTGTATATAGCACAGAACGCACGTAAAAAATATTAAATTTGCACGGATTTAGTATTTAAATGAAGCATGAGACAACTTTTAAGAGAAGATTTTGTTCGTTTATTGGATAAAAAAATCTTTCATCTGATTTCTGAGACCGCTGATGAGCTTGGATTGGCATGTTATGTGGTAGGAGGATACGTACGTGATTTGTTTCTTGAACGTCCTTCTAAGGACATAGATGTTGTTGTCGTCGGAAGCGGTATCAGTCTGGCTGAGGCGCTGGGGCGAAAATTAGGGAAAGGGGCCCGTGTCAGTGTGTTTCATAACTTTGGTACTGCTCAGTTGAAATTTCACGGTATGGAGGTTGAATTTGTGGGGGCGCGCAAAGAAAGTTACAGCCATGATTCCCGAAAGCCGGTTGTTGAGGACGGTACGCTTGAAGACGATCAGAACCGTCGGGATTTTACAATAAATGCATTGGCTGTTTGTCTCAATAAGGATCGGTTCGGTGAACTGGTCGATCCGTTTGATGGAGTATTGGATCTGGAAGACCGTCTGATAGCCACGCCGCTTGATCCGGATATTACGTTCAGCGATGATCCGTTGCGTATGATGCGCTGTGTCCGTTTTGCCACGCAACTGAATTTCTTCATAGAGGAAGAGACTTTTGAAGCTTTGTCGCGCAACCGGGAGCGAATCAAGATTATTTCTCGGGAACGGATCGCTGACGAGCTGAACAAAATCATCATGACTCCGACTCCGTCAAAAGGTTTTGTCGATTTAATGCGTTGTGGTCTGTTGCCTTTGATCTTTCCGGAATTATCGGCACTCGAAGGTGTTGAAACCGTGCAGGGACGTTCTCATAAGGATAATTTCTATCATACCCTTCAGGTTCTGGACAACATTTGTAAGGTTAGTGATAATTTATGGTTGCGCTGGGCTGCTTTGTTGCACGACATCGGAAAGCCTCGTACCAAACGTTTTGAACCAGGGGTAGGATGGACTTTCAAGAACCATAATTTTATCGGTGAGAAAATGGTTCCCGAGATTTTCCGTAAGATGAAGTTGCCGATGAACGAAAAAATGAAGTATGTTCAGAAATTGGTCGGACTTCATATGCGTCCGATTGTGATTGCTGATGAGGAAGTGACGGATTCGGCTGTTCGTCGGCTTTTGTTTGAGGCAGGTGACGATATTGATGATCTGATGACTCTGTGTGAAGCAGACATTACGTCGCGCAATGTTCAGCGTAAGCAACGCTTTCTGGATAATTTCAAGTTGGTGCGTAAGAAATTGGTTGATCTGGAAGAGCGTGATCGCATCCGAAATTTTCAGCCTCCGGTGAGTGGCGAAGAGATTATGCAGGTGTTCGGACTCGAACCTTGTCGTGAAGTAGGAGTCCTGAAGAGCGCCATTAAGGATGCTATTCTGGATGGTATCGTTCCGAATGAACACGATGCCGCTTATGAGTTTATGATGCAGAAAGCCAAGGAAATGGGTCTGAAGCAAATTTAAAGAATCTGTAGATGTGTCGTGAACCTATTTGTGGAGTCATGCCAGATGAGCGCCATTATGATCAAACAGCGAGCCTTCAGTGAAAATGAATCCTGGAGGCTCGCTGTTTGTCTGATCGGGATGTGTCGGCTGTCTTTTTATTCCTGATTTTCCGGATAATGATCAGAGTCGATATCCTGTTCCATGTTTTTCTTTTCTTCTTCACGGAATTGTACCGATGCGTAATGGAAAATGAGCGGGAAAATAAGTGCCCATAAAGCAATTCCAGAAAGAATCAGTGTGAAAAGCAAAACAAAAAATTTCAGAATGGGAAATCCGCTGGGAAGATCAACCGGGTCACCAAGAAGCAGATTCTGATAAGAAAATATTTCTGCCGAAAGTAGAATTGCCGATGGAAGCCAGGAGATCAACAGAATGATCAGGGTAATCAGACCGCCAACCAAGGCTACGGCTGCTGTTGCTCCCCAGTTTCGAAAAGCTTGGACAAAGGATTTCAAAGAACCTCTTCCCGTTGTCTGGCCAAACAAGCAGGCCGTGCTTGTGAACAGGCAGGGTATGGAGCATGCAAGCAAGATGGCCAGATCAAGCAGAAAACTCCACCATGCCCAGCCTGCTACATAACGAAACAGTATGAATGAACCGTAGCCGATGATCCAAAAGAAAAGTAACCATCCGAAAGATTTACCCCAGATTCGTTTCAGCTCAGGCCATGTGTCCCGGAATGAAAGAATAGGAACGAATTGGAGTTCGTTGTATTTTCGTACCAGCAGGATAAGGTGCCCGACATAAGCGCTGCCGGTTATCAGAATGATCAGGTGAAGGAGTCCGCTGACTCCGAACATGAGTATGCCCCAGTCGCTCCGACCTGTCAGGGAAACCAGGAAAGGAAGATAATACCCTAAGAACAGGGATGAGGCAGCTGTCACGACGACAGCTGGGAGCATCGTAGGCCAAACGTTGCGCAATAGCGTCAGAAAATTCTGGATGCCTAATTTCAGACCTTCATGAATGCAGGAAGAATAGCTCCTGTTTTTATACAATATACCTGCATTCTCCATTTTGTCGTTCATCATTTTATGCGGATAGATTTTTTGATATACGAAGCAAATATACCCAAAAATTATTATATTTGCGTGTAGATAACAAATTTTATCACCTGAGCGTTATGGAAGAAAAAAATATGATTAAATGGGGCTTTATCGGTTGTGGAGAAGTGACTGAGAAAAAAAGCGGCCCAGCCTTTAATATCGTCCCTGGTTCGAAGATAGAAGCTGTGATGAGCCGCAATAAGGAGCGTGCCCGTTCCTATGCCGAACGCCATAATATCAAAAAATGGTATACGGATGCGCAAGAATTGATTGACGATCCGGATGTGAATGCAGTTTATATTGCGACTCCTCCATCGTCGCATGCCACTTTTGCCATCATGGCTATGAAGGCAGGCAAGCCGGTCTATGTGGAGAAACCGCTTGCTGCCAATTATGAAGAGTGTACCCGTATTAATCGGATTTCTGCTCAGACAGGGGTTCCTTGTTTTGTGGCTTACTATCGTCGGTATCTCCCTTATTTTCATAAAGTGAAGGAGCTTGTCGAAAATGGAGTGATTGGCAAGGTCTTGAACGTTCAGATTCGTTTTGCTGTTCCTCCGCGTGATCTTGACTACAATAGTCAGAATTTGCCTTGGCGGGTACAGCGCGACATTGCAGGCGGAGGTTATTTTTACGATCTGGCTCCGCATCAGCTGGATTTACTTCAGGAAATGTTCGGCCCGATCACGAAAGTGCAGGGATATTGTGCCAATAGGGGCGGATTGTATGCGACGGAAGACACCGTGAGTGCCAGCTTTCAGTTCCCTGATGGACTGCCTGGCTCAGGTTCATGGTGCTTTGTAGCTCATGAATCGGCCCGTACGGACCGTATAGAGATTGTTGGAGATAAAGGGCAGGTCTGTTTCTCGGTGTTCACTTATGAACCAATAGCCTTACATACCGAGAAGGGGCGTGAAGAAATCGTTATCCCCAATCCGGAGCATGTGCAATTGCCATTGATTCATAAAGTCGTGGAACATTTGCAGAATCTTTCTATATGCGATTGCGACAGTGTCAGTGCTACACCGGTCAACTGGGTTATGGATAAAATATTAGGAAAACTGTAAATAATCAAGTATGATACGTAGCAGATCTTTTCTGTTGTTGCTTTTACTGTCGTGCTGCCGTTTGGCAGAAGCGCAGGAGCACGTACCCGGAACGATCCGTGTTCCGGAAGATTCTGCCGGAACTCAAAAAGGTTTTTTGACACGGGTTATTGATTTCTTTTCAGAAACAGACACTGCGTATGTTACGCCCAATTATTATAATTGGGCGTTTATGGTTCAGAATACCAACTGTTATGAAACTTATCGCTTAGCCAGTAATGACTACAATCAGTCTATACTTTTCACGCCACGTCCGGCAATTCGTTTTGGGCCGTATATAGGCTGGCGGTGGTTGTTTTTTGGTTATACTTTCGATGTTAATTCTTTGGGTAAGGGGCATAAATCGCAGAAGACAGAATTTGAATTGTGCCTGTATAGTGCAGCAGTAGGCTGTGATTTGATTTATCGGCGCACGGGGGATGATTTCCGTTTGAACCATATTGAAGGTTTCGGTGATGAAGCATCCCAATATGAAGGCAGGCGTTTTAATGGTATTCGGAACAATGTAACAGGCATAAATGCCTATTACATATTCAATCATAAGCGTTTTTCCTACCCTGCAGCTTATGCGCAAAGTACGGTGCAGAGAAGAAGTTGCGGTTCGTGGAAAGTCGGTTTTTCTTGTACCTTACACGAAATGACGTTTAATTATGATGAATTGCCTGACGGACTGCTTGAAAATCCGGATTATCCTTTGGGGACCGGGTTCAAGGTGCACAAGTTGAAATACTGGGATCTTGGACTTTCGTTCGGTTACGCCTATAACTGGGTGTTCAAAAAGAACTTTCTGTTCAATATATCCATGACGCCAACTGTAGGCTATGCCAAGACGAAAGGCAATGCCAGTTATTTGCAGTACGAGGAGCAGCCGGATCATTCTATAGTGAATGATCGTTTCAGTATGGATAATCTTAATATAAATTTTACAGGGAGATTAGGTATTGTCTGGAATAATACGAAACGTTTTGCAGGTATGTCTTTGATTGTTCATGGCTACAGCTTCCGTCATCACCGGCTGGAATCAAATAATATATTTGGTACACTTAACTTCTATGTCGGCTTGAATTTTCATAAACGGAAGCAATATCGCGATTAAATTTTCTTTAGATAGATGTATCGGGGCATACCTCCATATTTGCTGGCCAATCCCTTACGTACATAGCCTATTGCCTCTATACTCTTGCGTGAGGGGGTATTGTCGGGATGGACCGTGCATGCAAGATATTTTGCCCCAAAAGCCGAAAGTTGTTTTTCGGCATACGACATGAGTCGACATTGTAATCCGTTACCTCTGCTTTCGGGCAAAGTAGCTGCAATGTCCATACAGGCTATATAGGACCATTCTGTTTCTGGCAATCCGGAATCAGGTCCGGGATGATCGGATTCTGGTGCCGGATAAAGGGCAACAACGACAGCCATCCGGTTTTGTTGATGATTCATGGCTTCAAAAATCCAAGCTGTTTTTCCAGTCAAAGTTTGTTGCAGATAGAATTTGTCTACGGCAAACCATTCCGGATGAGGCATGTCTGATTTGATATGCAGAATCATTTCAATTATTTCGGATATTTGTTCTGGTTTGGACGGCCGCAGGGTCCATAAGGCAGATTGTTCTTCTGTCATATTCTTGTCTTCAATACAATAAGGTGAAAGCATTGGTTTTTGGGGGAGACAGACAGCGCGGTGACTTCTTTCTGCATTATTGGATATTATCCAGACAGTAGGCAATGTCCTCTTCGCTCATACCTTTTTGGCGCATGCGTTCGATGATGAGATCAGTTTGTTTCTTCGGGCAATCTTTTGGGGTAGGTTTGTTTTTCTCTTGAAACACTAAATGAGTGATCAGGGACAGCATTTCCAGAATCCTTTGTACTCCCTCTTTCGTATTGAGGTCAATTCCGCAGAAAGGGGCGCATCGTTTATGCAACATCAGGTAATAGATACCGGCGATCAGTAAACTGGATAAGGCGGCAATATCTATGTTTGTGCCTTCAAATACTTGCTCATATTTTTTGATTAAAGGCAGTATCGTTTCTTCGCGCATCATTGCTGTACGCTGGGTAATCTTGTTTGCATCGTTGATTTCCCAGCGCAACAGTTCCAGCATGACAGAGTCATGTTTTAATTCGTTTACGAAAGTTTGGAGTATTGTGGTGTATTCTTCTTCGGTATGTAGCCCGTTTTCAAAATTCTTTAGAGTGTCCTGAAACCAATAATCGTATTCACGGACAAAATAATCGTAGAACTCTTCTTGATTTTTGTACCGGTAGTAGAAAGTTATCGGTTCGATTTTTGCCCGTTTAATAATGTCGAATACAGTCATTTTCGAAAATCCTTTTTGCAGGATGAGTTCTTTGGCAGCCTCATGGATACTGTTTTCTATGACTTGCTTTGTTCGCCGAAATCTTTTAGGTCTGTCTTCATTTATTTTAGTCATATCTTTTCTTTTATTGTTAAGGACAAAAATAAGCTAATTCTTTTAATTTTAGACTTTATTCCACTGTTTTTTCTATAAACTTTGATCATTTTTGTATCCTGTTTTCGTATCTTTGTATCAAATCTCAGGATCGGTATCCTGCAATTTTGAACATAAAGCACAATGTCTATGGATTTATCGCATCAGAATTCTCTACAAGAAAAACAAACCGTGCCAGGACAGGGATTTATTCCGGTCGAAACACATCCGCTTGAACCTTTTCTTCCTCATCATGCACGTCTGCTGATGCTGGGCAGTTTTCCGCCTCAAAGGAAAAGATGGAGTATCGATTTTTTCTATCCGAATTTAATCAATGACATGTGGCGGATTATGGGTTATTTGTTTTTTAGCGACAAGAATTATTTTGTTGATGTAGCGGCCCGACGGTTCCGTAAGGAGCTGATTGTTGATTTTTTGAATGAAAAGGGGATCGCTTTGTATGACACGGCTTGTGCAGTGCGCCGCTTGCAGGACAATGCGTCGGATAAATATCTGGATGTTGTAGAGACCACCGATATAGGTCTGTTATTGCAGCAGCTTCCCGAATGTCGGGCTATTGCTACAACTGGGCAAAAGGCTACAGATACATTATTGCGTCAGTTTGATTTGAAGGAACCTGCAATTGGAAATTTTACGGAATTTCTTTTTGGTGATCGGGAAATTCGGCTTTACCGAATGCCTTCAACTTCGAGGGCTTATCCGATGAAATTAGAAAAGAAAGCTGAAGCTTATGGACAAATGATGAAAGAAACAGGATTGCTTTAATGGATTATAGAGCGTGGTCCTGTTTCTTTGTATAGGTTTGAGAGCAGTCTTTCAGATGAGTTCAAAATGTTTGAGCGCATGAAAAACGCCGTCGTCATCAATATCCTGAGTGACATAATCGGCCGCTTGTTTGACGGTGTCTGAGGCGTTTCCCATAGCAATGCCGCACCCGACGTGTTTCAGCATGTCGATGTCGTTACCCCCGTCGCCGAAAGCCATTGTTTCTTTTAAAGAAATTCCCTCGTGAGCTAACAGGGCATCAATGCCTACGCTTTTACTGACTCCTTTGGCGATGATGTCTGCGAATGCCGGATGCCAGCGCATGGCAGAACATTCAGGCATGAGTTCCTCCATGAAATATTTTTGCTTTTCTATCGGGAAAAAAGCTATCATTTGTAAAACATCCATGTTTAAAGCCGAACGGATATTCCTAACCTCGGGAATACGGATGTTCAGAAGATCGGCAATGTTTTCGAGCGAAGCGTCATAATGAGACAGAAACATCTGCTGCGTGCTGACAAAGATGATCGGAATGTTGTCGTCGGGATTCCGCTCAATATGGTCGACCACCCGCATTAAATCGGTCTTGGGGATACTTTTGTTCTGGATGACATTTCCGTACCGGTCCGTGCAATAAGCTCCTGTCGTTGTTACCATTCCGTCATGTTCCAGACCGGTCAGGTTGTTGATGTATAAAACCGGTCGTCCGGTGGCAATAAAGACCTTGATGCCCCGACTGCGGACGGCTGCCAAGGCATCAAGAGTTGATTGAGGTATTTTATGTGTTTTGAACGAGACAAGTGTTCCGTCAATGTCCAGAAAAATTGCTTTAATGGTCATTTTGTCGTGTTTCATTCAGTTGGGTCGGGGTTATTCTTTGGTCATGGTGCCTTCGATATAAAGTCGGGCTACTTTGTTTTTTGCATTAGTTCTTACGGTTATGGATTTTTTGAAATACCCCGGATTTCTGCCTTTTCCGTTGTAGTGTATTTCAATGGTTCCAGATTCCCCCGGTTTGATAGGTTCTTTGGTATATTGGGGAACGGTGCATCCGCAGGAAGCAATGGCCTGGTGGATAATCAGAGATGCGTTTCCTGTATTCTGGAATTTGAACACACAAGACACATTGCCGTCTTTTTCCGGAAATGTTCCAAAGTTGTGACTTGTCTTTTCAAATTTAATTTCTGCTTGTTTGTTGTCTGTTGCCTGGGCAAATACACTCGTCAGGGCGATAAAGCACAAAACGGATAAAATAAAAAGTTTCTTCATTACTGTTTCCTTTTGAGTTTTTAGATTTTTCGCAAAGTTAGTATTTAAATCTGAGAATCAGGATAGATCCACATAAAAAAGCATTAATTAGCACGGAGAAACAATCAGGAAAGACTGCATTTCTTTTTTTTGTTGTAACTTTGCAGTCCAAAACGTATAATAGTTCATTTTATGCTGGTTTACAATATAACTTTTCAGGTAGATCTGGGAGATGCCCGTAATTTTGTCATTTGGGTTCATCAGGCTTACATTCCTCGTACTTTGGAAGGAGGCATCCTGCAGAAATCTCGTCTTTGTCAGATCCTTTCGCATCATGATGCGGATTCGGAATGTTTTTCATTGCAGTTTGAAGTAGAAAATTCGGCTGCATTACATCGCTGGTATCAGGATTGTGGCAGGGTATTGCATGAGGAAATGCTGAAAATTTTTGATCAGAAGGTTGTCGCTTTCACGACACTGATGGAGGTTATTGAAGAGTCATGACTTTAGAGAAACCAGAAAAGATCATTTTGGGCGTTGATCCGGGTACGACCATTATGGGGTATGGGGTGCTTTCTGTTTCAGGGAACCATGTTGAGATGGTGACAATGGGGGTTATCGATTTAAGAAAGTATCAGGATCCCTATTTAAAGCTCGGGCGCATCTTTGAGCGGCTGACGGGCATCATTGATGCCTATCTGCCGGATGAGTTGGCCATTGAAGCACCTTTTTTCGGAAAGAATGTTCAGAGTATGCTTAAATTAGGGCGGGCACAAGGAGTGGCCATTGCTGCGGCTATTCATCGGGACATTCCGATTACGGAATATGCTCCTTTGAAAATCAAAATGGCGATTACCGGGAACGGACAGGCCAGCAAGGAGCAGGTTGCAGACATGTTGCAGCGTATATTGAAGATACCCGAAAGTTCCATGTTACCTTTCCTTGACGCAACAGACGGTTTAGCAGCTGCTTATTGTCATTATCTTCAGCAAGGAAGACCAAATATATCCAGAGCCTATTGCAGTTGGAAAGATTATATCAGTAAAAATCCCGATAAGGTAAAAAAATAACTTTAAAAAAACATGCGGCATACCATTGAAATAAAGAATGGAATAACGCGTCATCCGTTGTTCCGAATGAATGAGCCTGTCAATCTGATGGTTGAGGCCGATGAACAAATCGCTATTGTCGGTCCGAACGGTAGTGGCAAATCACGTCTGACGGATATCATCATCGGGAAATTGCCTCTGTTGATGAATGAGGTGCATTATGATTTTACCCCTTCACCTTATAAACTGGTGAGCGACAACATAAAATATATTACTTTTCGGGATTCTTACGGTGACAGCGATAGTACGTACTATTACCAGCAACGTTGGAACCAACACGACATAGACGATTCAATGCCGACGGTTCATGAACTGCTGGAACAAGCATTCCAGACTTCCCTGTCGAACCAGGGATTTGGTATGGATGAGGATGGGTTTCGGGAAGCTCAAGTACGTAAGCAACAGTTGAAGGACAAATTGTACGACTTGTTTCATTTAGATGCCTTACTGGATAAAAAGATTATTTTCCTATCCAGCGGCGAATTGCGAAAATTTCAGCTGACACGGGCCTTGTTTGCCGATCCTCGTATCTTAATCCTGGATAACCCTTTTATCGGGCTTGATGCAGCCACGCGCAGCCAGTTGAAAGAACTTTTGAAAACATTGGTTCGGGATATCGGTTTACAGATAATCATGGTCTTGTCCCGTCCGGAGGATATTCCTGAATTTATTACTCATGTTGTTCCGGTGGAGCATTTGACGGTGTTGCCTAAAATGCGGCGTACCGACTATTGTCAGACATTTGTCGGTTTAGAAAGCGCGCCGGACGTATTATTTAACAGCGTGCAGGAGTTGATGGAAAAATTACCGGAAGGTCCGGTTCGGGAATTACCTCAGGATGGCACGCCGGTCTTGGAGTTCGACCAGGTCAGTATCCGTTATGGTCAGCGGACGATTCTCAAAGACTTGAGTTGGACCGTGAAGCAAGGAGAGAAATGGGCTCTGGAGGGCGAAAACGGCTCGGGAAAATCCACTTTGCTCAGTTTGGTCTGTGCGGATAACCCTCAGGCTTATGCTTGTAATATTTCCTTGTTCGGAAGAAAACGAGGTACAGGCGAAAGTATTTGGGATATAAAAAAACATATTGGTTATGTCAGTCCGGAGATGCACCGTGCCTATTTGAAAGATCTTCCGTCAATTGATATTGTGGCGAGTGGATTGAACGATTCCGTAGGCCTGTATGTGCGTCCGAAACCTGAGCAGCGGGAAATTTGTGAGGCTTGGATGTCGGTCTTTGGTATCGGAGATCTGGCCGACAGAACCTTTTTGAAATTATCGAGTGGAGAGCAGAGGCTCTGTTTGCTTGCCCGCGCTTTTGTCAAGGACCCAGATCTGCTTATTCTGGACGAACCATTGCACGGCCTGGATCAGTTCAATCGGATATTAGTGAAGAATGTTATTACCGCATTCTGCAGCAGGCCACATAAAACCTTGGTTATGGTTAGTCATTATTCGGAGGACCTTCCGGAAATTATTCAGCATCATTTGGTGTTGAAGAAGAGTTTATAAGCTTTTGGATAACTCCAGGATAAGGCCGGGAGATCCATTGCTTGTTTGATTGACATTTTGAAAATAAGGTTGCCATTTTTTGTAGAAAAATGGCAACCTTATAAGTATATATAATAAGGAGAAGATTTTTGGAAAGCCTGATACACATGTGTCGGGAATACACACTTTTTTTTGCAAAACGATAATATCTGATACTTTTTTCGTATCTTTGCGCCGAATGGCATTAAAAAACAGGGTAGCATGGAAGTCGCGATAGTCAAATACAACGCAGGAAACATTTATTCAGTCGTGCACGCGATGAAACGTTTGGGGATCACGCCACGGGTGACAGACGTGCCGGAAGAATTGCTTCGTGCGGATAAGATTCTTTTTCCCGGGCAGGGAGAGGCAAAGAGCACGATGGCTTACCTTCGGGAACGACGTTTGGATGAACTGATCTGTCAGCTCAAGCAGCCCGTTCTGGGCATTTGCATTGGGCAGCAACTGATGTGCCGCCATTCGGAAGAGGGAGATGTGGATTGTCTGGGGATATTTGATGCCGATGTTTTGAAATTCCGGCCGGTACGCCATGAAGATAAAGTGCCCCATATGGGATGGAACACACTTTATGGTACTCGGGGAGCACTCTTTAAAGGATTTTCTGCAGATGAATTTGTTTATTTTGTACACAGCTATTATGTTCCTTTGACTGAGGCTACATGTGCACAAACTGATTATATTTTGCCATTTAGTGCAGCCCTGCACAGAGATAATTTCTACGCTACCCAGTTCCATCCGGAAAAAAGCGGAAGCGTGGGCGAACGAATACTTCGGAATTTCTTGGATTTGTAATTTAAGTCATTTATGATCGAGTTAATACCTGCCATTGATATCATTGAAGGCAAATGCGTCCGGTTGACTAAAGGAGATTATACCACCCAAAAGATCTATAATGAAGATCCGTTGGCAATAGCCCGTGAATTTGAAGCATATGGATTTAAGCGCCTGCACATGGTGGATCTGGATGGAGCCAGGTCAAAGCATATTGTCAATTACGCCGTATTGGAAAAAATTGCTTCCGGAACGGCGTTGACGATTGATTTTGGCGGAGGCATCAAGACAGATGCGGACATTCGGATCGCTATGGAAAGTGGGGCTGCGATGGTGACTGTGGGAAGTATAGCTGTGACCGATCCGGACATGTTTCTGGGCTGGCTTCGGAAATACGGAGCCGAACAGATCATTCTCGGTGCCGATGTCCGAGACCGGAAGATTTCGATCAATGGCTGGAAGGAAGAGAGCACGCAGGATTTGATTCCTTTTCTGAAACGTTATCTGGAGGAAGGTGTGAAACACATACTTTGTACGGATATTAGCAAGGATGGCATGCTTCAAGGTGCTTCGGTAGATTTGTATCAGGAAATAATGTCAACATATCCGGAATGCCGGTTAATTGCCAGTGGCGGAGTCGGGAGTATTGAGGATATACGGGTTCTGAACGATGCTCATATACCTGCAGTTGTGTTTGGCAAGGCAATCTATGAAGGGCGGATCGATTTGAAGGAATTGGCTCTATGGGCTGAAAATCAAATATAGTGTATGGCATTAGCAAAACGAATAATTCCCTGTCTGGATATCAAGGACGGACAGACGGTGAAAGGAACCAATTTTGTGAATCTTCGCCAGGCGGGAGATCCTGTAGAATTGGGAAAGGCATATAGCAGCCAAGGTGCCGATGAACTGGTTTACCTCGACATAACCGCAAGTCATGAGGGGCGGAAAACATTTACGGAACTTGTGCAGCGAGTCGCTGCCGAGATTTCCATTCCCTTTACTGTCGGAGGCGGTATTAACGAACTGGCAGATGTCGATCGTTTGCTTCATGCTGGAGCAGATAAGGTCAGTATCAATTCGGCAGCTTTACGCCGACCGGAGCTGATTGATGAGATTGCAGCTCATTTCGGATCGCAGGTCTGTGTTGTAGCCATTGATGCGAAAGAAACTCCTGAAGGATGGTTCTGTTTTCTGAATGGAGGAAGAATCCAGACAGAACGCAATCTTTTCGATTGGGCTCGGGAGGCTTGCGCACGCGGAGCGGGAGAAATTTTGTTTACGTCGATGAACCACGACGGTGTGAAGAACGGATATGCCAATGAGGCGCTGGCCCGGTTGTCAGAGGAGTTGACCATACCGGTGATCGCATCAGGAGGTGCCGGCACAATGGTGCATTTTAGGGATGCTTTTACGTTGGGAAAAAGCGATGCGGCCCTTGCTGCCAGTGTTTTCCATTTTGGTGAGATTAAAATACCGGAGCTGAAAGCTTATTTGAAAGCAGAAGGTATCGAGGTGCGCAGATAGCAAAAAACACGGAATCATTAATTATTTTTAGTATAACAGTGTACTCCATGAAAATAGATTTTGAGAAAATGGGCGGACTTGTTCCTGCCATCATACAAGATAATACCACCAAGAATGTTCTGATGCTGGGTTACATGAATCAGGAAGCTTTTGATAAAACGCTGGAAACCGGTAAGGTAACTTTTTATAGCAGAACGAAGAAAAGACTTTGGACTAAGGGAGAAGAAAGTGGAAATTTTCTGAATGTAGTTTCCATAAAAAATGACTGTGATGATGATACGCTTTTGATCAAGGTGAATCCGGTGGGACCGGTTTGTCATAAGGGAACGGATACCTGCTGGGGAGAAAAGAATGATATGAATCCGCTGCTCTTCCTGAGTGAACTTCAGGACTTTATTGAAACCCGCTATCAGGAGATGCCCGAAGGATCTTATACGACAAGCTTGTTTAAGGATGGTATCAACCGAATGGCTCAGAAAGTGGGCGAGGAAGCTTTGGAAGCAGTGATTGAAGCGGTGAACGGAACAAACGATCGACTGATTTATGAAGGGTCAGACCTGTTTTATCATCTGATCGTTCTCTTGACGTCCAAAGGCTTGCGCATCGAACAGTTGGCGGATGAACTTCAAAAACGTCATAAGCCGGGTTGGAAGAAACATTAAAACGAATAGCAACTGTTTTTGAAAGAGATATAGCCTATGATGCTCGTCAATTATGAAAAGGTAGATGTCTGTCAGAACGACCATACCATCCTGAATGAAATCGATTTTCAGGCTCATGAAGGAGAATTCATTTACGTGGTGGGTAAGGTGGGTAGCGGCAAGACATCGCTTCTTAAAACGCTTTACGGCGAATTGGACATTAATAAGGGGAGGGCTGAAGTGATCGGATTCCAGATGAATGGAATCAAACGAAAGAACATTCCCGACTTGAGACGGCAGTTAGGTATCGTTTTTCAGGATTTTCAGTTGTTGACAGATCGAACCGTCCGCGCAAATCTTGATTTTGTACTGAAGGCGACGGGGTGGAAAAAAAGAAAAGAGCGCGAGCTCCGTATTCAGGAAGTCCTGTCCTTAGTCGAGATGTCTGAAAAATGTGATAAAATGCCCTATCAGCTGTCAGGAGGCGAACAGCAGAGAATCTGCATTGCACGGGCTTTGTTGAATCGGCCGAAGCTGATTATTGCTGATGAGGCAACGGCTAATTTAGACGTAGAAACCGGAAAACGTACGGTTGCCATTCTTCATTCCGTGTGCAAGAACGGCACAGCCGTTATCCTGAGTACCCATAATGAAGCTTTGATTCAGGATTTCCCGGGAATTGTTTATTGCTGTCACGACGGGACTGTTGAGGAATGTACAGATCATTATAGAATAAAGTAAAAATTAAAATAAGTTATTCGTATGAAAGTTTTGAAATTTGGAGGAACATCTGTTGGTTCTGCTCAAAGAATGAAGGATGTTTGTAAATTGATCACCAGTGACGGAGAACCGAAGATTGTAGTTCTTTCGGCAATGTCGGGAACAACAAACACGTTGGTAGAAATTTCTGATTACTTGTATAAGAAGAATCCGGAAGGTGCCAATAACATTATAAACAGGCTTGAACAGAAATATCAGGACCACATCGAGGAACTTTATGCAACAGAAGAGTATAAGAAAAAAACTCTGAGTTTCCTGAAAGAAGAATTTGATTACTTGCGTACCTTTACAAAGGTGATGTTTACGTCTTTTGAAGAAAAGATCATTCTGGCTCAGGGAGAAATCATCAGCACGAATATGGTGACGAATTATCTGTTGGAATGTGGTGTGAAGACCATCTTGTTGCCGGCACTTGATTTTATGCGTACAGACAAGAATGCCGAACCGGACATGAATTTCATTAAGGAGAAGACTCATGCCATTATGGAACAGAATCCGGGATATGAAATTTACATCACCCAGGGATTCATTTGCCGGAACGCGTATGGTGAAATCGATAATCTGCTGCGTGGCGGTTCTGACTATACGGCCTGTTTGATAGGAGCTGTACTGAATTCTGAAGAAATTCAAATCTGGACGGACATCGACGGTATGCACAACAATGATCCACGCATTGTGGAGCATACGGAACCAGTTCGTCAGCTCCATTTTGAAGAAGCTGCTGAACTGGCCTATTTCGGCGCCAAAATTTTGCATCCGACGTGTATACAGCCTGCAAAATTTGCCGGAGTTCCGGTACGTTTGCTCAACACGATGGATCCGACAGCTCCCGGTACGATAATCAACAATAAAATTCAGAAAGGAGTGATCAAGGCTGTTGCTGCCAAGGATAATATTGTGTCGATCCAGATCCAGTCCAGCCGGATGCTTCTGGCGCATGGGTTCCTGCGTAAAGTCTTCGAGATTTTTGAAAGTTACAAGACCAGCATCGACATGATTTGTACCTCAGAAGTGGGTGTATCCGTAACAATCGATAATAAATCTTATCTGAAGGATATTATTGCCGACCTGATGAAGTACGGAACGGTGACAGTAGATGAAGATATGTGTATTATCTGCGTGGTTGGTGATCTGGACTGGAATAATGTCGGCTTCGAGACATTGGCTACGGAGGCTTTGAAGAATATTCCTGTCAGAATGATTTCTTATGGCGGCAGCAACCATAACATCTCATTCCTGGTCAAGGGAGAAGACAAGAAACGCACCTTACAGGCTCTCAGTGACACATTGTTCTGTAAATAACGAATGTTTTTATGAAAGAAAGTTTTCCTTTGGATAAATTCAAGGGGGTGAAGACTCCCTTCTACTATTATGATACGGCACTATTGCGAACGACGCTTGCTGCGATCAAGACAGAAATGGACAAGCACGAGCATTATCATTTGCATTATGCTGTAAAAGCAAATGCCAACCCGAAAATATTACGCATTATTCAGGAGGCCGGTTTTGGGGCCGATTGTGTCAGTGGAGGAGAAATCCAGGCATGTCTTGACGCCGGGTTCCCGGCAGACGGGATCGTCTATGCAGGAGTCGGTAAGGCAGATTGGGAAATAAATCTCGGTCTGGATGCTGATATTGCCTACTTCAATGTTGAGAGTCTTGCCGAATTGGAAGTTATCAATGAGTTGGCTGCAGCTAAAGGAAAGAAAGCCCGCGTATCTTTCCGCATTAATCCGAATGTCGGTGCTCATACGCATGCTCATATTACGACTGGTTTAGCTGAAAATAAATTTGGCATAGCCATGGAAGATATGGATAAAGTCATTGAGACCGCACGGGGCATGGAAAACGTCAGTTTCGTGGGTTTGCATTTTCATATCGGATCCCAGATTCTCGAGATGGAAGATTTTTCGACACTTTGCGGGCGGATCAACCAATTACAGGATAAGTTGGAGGCTCAGGGAATCGCTGTAAAGAATATCAATGTGGGCGGTGGTCTGGGAATTGATTATCAGAATCCGTTGCAGCATCCTGTTCCGGATTTTAAGGACTATTTTGATACATACAGTGAGAATCTGAAATTAAGACCGGGACAGCACCTGCATTTTGAATTGGGGCGTGCCGTTGTCGGTCAGTGCGGCAATTTGATCGCCCGTGTTCTTTACGTGAAGCAGGCTACGACGAAGCAGTTTGCCATTTTGGATGCTGGCATGACGGATCTGATCCGTCCGGCACTTTATCAGGCTTATCATGAAATTGACAATCTGAGCAGCAATGAAGATGACGAGGTCTATGATGTCGTAGGGCCGATTTGTGAATCAAGCGATGTGTTTGCCAAGAACTATAAGTTAAACAAATGTCATCGCGGCGATTTTGTCGCCTTGCGCTCGGCCGGTGCTTACGGTGAGATTATGGCATCAAGATATAATTGCAGAGAACTTCCCATTGGCTACACAACAGAAGATTTTGCATAACCGATGACTTTTCTGAATCAAACAGAAGATATTGCTGCCTGCATTGGGTTCCTCCTCATGTGGGCAGCTCATTTATGGTATAGTCTGTCTTACGTGCGTTTGTTGCAAAGACAGAAAGAACAGCTTGCAAACGCAAACGCAGAACCGGAAGCAGGTGTCGGAACGTCTTCTCCGGGTATATCTGTCATTGTTCCAGTATATAATGCCGAGCAATTGTTGATTCGTCAGTTGCCGTTGCTCCTGAATCAGGATTACGCAACCTTTGAGGTGATCGTGATCGACCAGAATTCAACCGATGGAACGCTTGCGTTGCTCGAAAGGCTGGAAAAACAATACGAACATTTAAGACATACTTTTGTGCCGGATTCTGCACGTTATATCAGTAAGCATAATCTGGCGCTGACCTTAGGATTTAAATCGGCACGTTATGACTGGGTCCTGATGACGACGGCCGATTGTATTCCCGACGGGACTGGTTGGCTGACTTCGGTATCCCGGTTTTTGCAACCGGACAAGGATCTTGTGTTCGGCTATGTGAATTTCGCACCGGATAAGGCCCCGAAGAAAGAATTGTTTCTTCAGTTTTATCAGCAGATGCGGGCCTTTGCCTGGTGTTCGGATCATCCGGCGTATCGTGTCGGGACTTGTAATCTGGCTTATCGGAAAAGTTGTTTCTTGAAACAGAACGGTTTTGCTTCGTTCAGTCATTTAAAGTACGGAGCAGAAGAAATTCTGGCCAATCATCACAGTAATCTGGCCAATACGTCGGTCTGTCTGCTGCCTCAGGGCAGTCTTGTCCGCGAATATCCCGGAAAGAAGGTGTGTCGGCAAGAGCGGGTCTGCGGTATGGAGACAGCCCGTTATCTGAAGCGCCGGATCAGATTCAGACTGCAGCTTTCCGTGATTCTGCTGATACCCTGGTTGTTTTATGCAGCTTTGCTGCTGGGACTTTTTAGGAGTATTTGGGATCAGGATTGGATTATGACGGGCTTTTATGTCCTTATGACGGTTGTTCTGTGGATCATCAAGGAAAAGCGTTATCATCAGGCAAGTCGGGCGTTTCGTGCAGGTTCCTGCCATGTGCTGTTGCATGTTTTTGAACTGGCTTTGCCTGTGTGGTTCTTCAATGTCGGTCTGAAGCATCATTTTACGGCAAAGAAGCAGTTTTACAAGCAATACCTGTAATTTCATTGATAAGCCCATGCGGGCAAAAAGAGTTTCGAACAGCTCTTTTTGCCCGCATGGGCCTTATTATTTTGTCTGCGCATTGTTCAGATTTCGCTGGTAACGTTCAAGCCGGTAAACTGGTTGAATTTCTGGATGTCATCGTTCACAATCAGTTCTTTAGGGAATTCTGCTTCTTGCAGTAGCGGCCACAGTCGTTCATAGTCGGCTATGGAAAATGAAATATGGGCGTCGCTTCCCAGAATGACGGGAACATCCATTTTTTTGCATAGCCGAAGTAATTCCAGGTTGTTTGTTCGTGCTACGGGATTTTTACGTATCGGATTTAGGGAACTGTTGTTGATTTCCAGCAACGTCCTGGTTTCTCTGGCTTGTCTGACCAGTTCTTCCAGACAGAGTGTTGCGGCACCGTCGGCCGGATGGCTGATGATGTTTACCCGCTGGTTCTGCATGGCTGCTACAACGGCCTCGGTGTTCTGCTGGCGTGTTCCGCCCGGAAAGCACATTCTGTGGATACCGGCAATAACGTGGTCAAACCGGTGATAATACGATTCGTCCAGGTCCAGTTCTCCCTGCAGATTCTTGATGTTCAGTTCGGCTCCCAACAGAATGCGTACTCCATACATGATTTTAGGTATACAATAAAGATTCCGGAAATATATCGGGTCAGGAGCTCCGGGAATAAGCGGTCCGTGTTCTGTTATTCCTAAAAACTTCAACTGCCTGTCTGCCGCTGTTTGTGCCATTTCCTGAATCGTGCTGTAAGCATGGCCCGAAGCCACGCTGTGGGTGTGCAAGTCTAATGCAATTTTCATAAGGAGTTTCTTTTTCTTGATAAGGACAAAGTTAAGTAAAAAAACGATTTGAACAGACAGAATAATATGTGTATCTTTGCAGACTTTGAGTTGAAATGACCTGATTAGAGCGATGAACCAGCAATTAAAAGACCATCATGTAAGTTATATAGAGCATATTTCAGCTTTGATCACCCTCGGGTTTCCCATTGTGGTAGGGCAGATCGGAACGATTGTTCAGGGGCTGGCCGATACGGTAATGACCGGGCAATACAGTGCCCATGCCCTTGCGGCGGCAGGGTTTGTCAACAACGTTATGCTTTTGGTGCTCATTTTTTCCATGGGATATGCTTATGGACTTACCCCGATTGTCGGTGCCGATCACGCCCGTCAGGATTATTTTCATGCCGGCTGTTCCTTGCGTTGCAGTTTGCAGACGAACGGCCTGCTTGCCCTGATCCTTGTCGTTGTTCTGGGCATACTGTATTTTTTGTTGGACCATATGGGGCAGCCCGAAGAATTGCTCCCCTTGATTCGTCCTTATTATCTGATCATCCTTTTGTCGCTGCCTTTTCAGATTCTCTTCAATGGTTTTAAACAATTCACGGACGGCATTGGGAAGACTCAGATTGCCATGTGGGTTATGCTGGGAGCCAATGTCTTGAATATCGTCGGTAATGCTGTTTTGATTTACGGCGTCGGGCCGTTTCCGGAAATGGGCCTGTTCGGTGCAGGAGTTTCCACATGTCTGTCGCGGATGCTTATGTTGCTGGCCATGTTTTTGCTGTTTTATTATCATCCAAGCTTTTCGCCCTATCGGGACGGCTTTCGCCGGGGAAACCACTCTGCAGCATTACGTATCCGTTTGCATCGTCTGGGGCTTCCGATTGCGCTTCAGATGGGTATGGAGACGGCATCTTTTTCGTTGACTGCCGTCATGCAGGGCTGGATTGGCAGTCCGGCTTTGGCAGCACATCAGGTGATGACGAACATCAGTTCGCTTTGTTATATGATTTATTACGGTATTGGAGCGGCGGTAGCCATACGGGTGAGTCACTATGCGGGTGTGGACGACTGGCGGAACGTTCGTACAACAGCATTTGCCGGTTACCGTATGATTCTGGTTTCCGGCATCGTGCTGTCTGGTTCCATTTATGCGTTCAGCGATCCGTTATGCTCCTTTTTTACTCCCGACACGACAGTCAAGGTTATTGTCATGAGCATGCTTCTTCCTTTTGTGCTTTATCAGTTTGGTGACGGATTGCAAATCACGTTTGCCAATGCACTTCGCGGGATTTCAGACGTAAAGCCCATGATGCGCTATGCGTTTATCAGTTACATCCTGATTTCATTGCCTTTAAGCTATATTCTCGGTATCGGATTCCGTTGGGGGTCGGCCGGCATCTGGATGGCATTTCCTGTGGCCCTGACAGTTGCCGGGATGCTTTTTTACGGACGTTTCAATAGACAGACCGAGAAAAGGCTCCGGGCGTGAAACATGTGCCGACAAGTCGCTAAGTAGGCCTGTCTGCGCGGTAAAATAGTTATGTCATTTTCTATTTATATAGACTTTGCTTCATAGCATACGGGTAAAACCTGTATAAAAAAATTATTCCTGCTTGCACTCGCTGCATGCAGGAATAAAAAAGGGCTTCCGCTGAAGCCCAACCTTTGTTAACCTTAAATCTAATACTATGAAAAACACGATGCAAAGGTAGTGTTTTCTTTTATTAGTGCAAGCGTATCTCCAAGAAAAAAATGCAATAATTATGTTTATTAACATATAAAATCCGCATCGCTTTTCCTTTTAATACTTGTTAGATTTGGTCTGTATTTTTACTAATTTTTAAAATTCGATTTTTAGTCCGTCGTATGCCAGGTGTATCCGGTCGGGCAGGAGTGCTTCCTCTTCGTCATGCAGGCCGATGGTATGTCCCATATGAATGATGTAAGTGTGGTGTGCTCCGATCCGTTGGGAAAAGTTGCAGGCATCTTCTATGGTTTGATGGGAGTTGTGTGGCGTGTGCCGGAGTCCGTTGACGACCAGCACCTGTATTCCTTGCAGAAGATTCAGTTCGGATTCGGGAATGGTTTTCATGTCCGTGATGTAGGCTAAATTATTGATCCGGTAACCCAATATGGGCAGTCGGGCATGCATGATTCTGATGGGGGTTATTTCCGCATCTTTTATTTGCAGCTTTTCATGAGGAGCGATGGCATGCAAGGCCAATTGAGGGACGCCGGGATATTTGTTTTCGGCAAAACAATAAGGCAAGCGTTCTTTTAAATGTTCCAAAACATATTTTTCTGCATATAGGTTGACCGCTCCGAACACGCTGTACGGTCGCAGGTCGTCCAGTCCGCCTACATGATCATAGTGTTCGTGTGTGAGCAGAACCGCGTCCAGCGGCTTAAAATCCACCTGAAGCATTTGCTGCCGGAAATCCGGGCCGCAGTCCAGTAAAATCCGGGCTTGTTCTGTTTCGATCAGGGCGGAGCAGCGCAATCGTTTGTCGTGCGGGTCCGTACTCGTACAAACCCTGCAAGTACAACCGATCTGCGGGACACCGGTACTGGTGCCCGTTCCTAAAAAAGTCAGTTTCATGATTTCTGTTCTTCTATTTTGAATCAATCAGTCCGTTACTGCCGATAAAGTTCACTTCCGGGTGAATACTGATGCCGAACTGATTCAGAACACTTTCACATATGGTCCGGGACAGTTGGGCGATGTCGTTTCCCGTTGCGCCACCCAGATTGACCAGCACGAGGGCCTGGCGGTCGTGCACTCCGGCCCGTCCGAGATGTTTGCCTTTCCAGCCGCATTGTTCAATCAGCCAGCCTGCCGGAATCTTTACGCGTCCGTCATCCTGATTATAATGGGGACAGTCCGGATAGCGTGCAGTCAGTTGTTCGTAGGTACTTTTGTCGACAACTGGATTCATGAAGAAACTGCCCGCATTTCCCTGAACGGCCGGATCGGGCAGTTTCTGTTTCCTTATGTTGATGATGGCAGACCGCAACTGCATCATGGACACTTGTTCCGGTTCCAGATTCATCTGGATCAGGGCCTGGCGGATGCCGCCATAGCTCAGGTTGGGAACAAAGGAACGTTTCAGCCGGAACACCACCGACAATACGGCATATTGTCCCCGCAGTTCTTTTTTGAAAATGCTGCTGCGATAGGCATATTGGCATGCTTCATGGGAAAACACACGCTTTTCTCCTGTCGCCAGTTCCAGACAGGTAACTTCCTGAATCACGTCTTTCGCTTCGGCTCCGTAGGCACCAATGTTTTGAATGGCCGAAGCGCCCACCTCGCCGGGTATTCCGGACAGGTTTTCTACGCCAGCCCAGCCATTTTTTACGCAAGTAGCCACAAAGTCATCCCAGATTTCTCCGGCTCCTGCACGGACATAGATATCCGATTCGGTTTCTTTAAGGACGGAGATGCCTTTTATTGCAGAATGCAAGATGACTCCCTCGAAGTTTTCCAGAAACAGCAGATTGCTGCCGCTGCCCACATGCAGCACCGGAAGTCCCCGATAGGCCGTAGCGATTCGCCTGAGGGTCCGGATCAGATCTTCTTCCGAGTCATATTCCATAAAACAAGCTGTTGCAGCATCGATACCAAATGTATTGTGCTGCAACAAGGAATAGTTGTTTTTTTCTATCATAAAATATTAGTTTTCATAAGCTATGAGTTTCCATTTGCCGTTTTTCCGGGTAAATGTCAGGATATTCATCATGCCGCTGGAGAAACCCCGTTTCACAAAGATCATTTTCGATGGATCGTCAAATTTCTGTCCGTAGCAGATATTGGTAATCATCTTTTGGGGCAGTTCCGGCCGAAAGGCCATCCATTGTTCGGACGAAAGTGTACCTTCAATGGTCGAAAAATCATCTTCGGGGTCGGTGGTAATATAGTTCAGCGGGTCCGCTACACTTTTTTGCTGAAACTGATCGTCCGAGACGAAATCGTGGTAGAAATCCAGAAATGATTCCATGCCGGAGCGCAGAAACGAAGTGTAGGACAAGCCCGCAAGCCGCCAGATGCCCTGCTCCTTGATGAAATGATAGTTCTTGATGTAGCGTTCGTTCAAATAGATCTGTTCGACGTCTATTTTCTGGTGGTGCGTGCTGTTTTCCAGTTCCATTTGATCCTGGTTATTGAACAGAACCGTGTAGTATTCCGGGTCTGGGAAGATACGGTCGTGTATCCATTGTTTTTGTTCAAACCAGGTTGTGTCGGGCTTTCCGTTAATGATCTTGACGCTCGGCAAGGGAAAATCAATGCGGCTTTTCTGTAATTTATGGTTGTTGACGAATAGAAAGATGAAATCTCCGAAAAATTCATCGACGTTGCGCATGAGCTTTTCGTCAGAACGTTCAGCTTCTTCTTCCGATAGAGATTCACCGAGGAATTCATCTTCATCATAATTTGGAGAATCTTGTTCTGTCGTCGTTTCAGAAACCGTTCCCCTGTCCGGCTTTTTGTTATTGCAGGAAACAATCAGGAAAGCCAGCAACAACCACTCTAATCCAAAATGTCTCATACAAACTGGAAGATAATTACTTTTGTTGAAAAAACGCACAAATTTACGCTTTTATTTTTAAATCAAGTGCTTTTTCACGTATAATTGATTAACTTTGCAATGATTTTGAGAAAGAAATAAAATCCGATGAAATTATGATAGCTAAAATCCAACAACTTTTAGAAGAAGTAGAATCGCTTCAGGCAGGTAGTGCTGAAGAAGTAGAAGCTTTGAGAATCAAATATTTGAGCAAAAAGGGCATAATCAACGCCCTGATGGCCGATTTCCGTAATGTTGCTCCAGAGGACAAAAAGGAAGTGGGTATGAAGCTCAATGAATTGAAAAACAAGCTTCAGGATAAGATCAACAGCTTGAAGGAGTCGGTAGAAAGCAGCAGCTACAGCCATTCCGACATGGATCTGACCCGGACGGCCTATCCGATAGCTCTGGGCACACGCCACCCGTTGAGTATCGTAAAGAATGAAATCGTTGATATATTTTCCCGTCTTGGATTTACGCTGGCCGAAGGTCCCGAAGTGGAAGACGACTGGCATGTCTACTCGTCGATGAACTTTGCCGACGATCATCCGGCACGCGACATGCAGGACACATTCTTTATTGAGGCTCATCCCGACATTATCCTCCGTTCGCATACGTCTTCCGTGCAGGCACGCGTTATGGAAACCCAGCAGCCGCCTATCCGGGTGATTTGTCCGGGACGTGTTTACCGCAACGAGGCTATTTCTGCCCGTGCGCATTGTTTCTTCCATCAGGTCGAAGGATTATATATCGACAAAAATGTTTCGTTTACCGATCTGAAGCAGGTTCTGTTGCTGTTTGCTCAGGAAATGTTCGGCAAGGACACGAAGATCCGTTTGCGTCCTTCTTATTTCCCGTTTACGGAGCCGTCTGCCGAGATGGATATCAGCTGCAATATCTGTGGCGGAAAAGGATGCTCTTTCTGCAAGCACACCGGATGGGTCGAGATTTTAGGATGCGGTATGGTCGATCCGGCCGTGCTCGACGCCAACGGAATAGACAGCAAGGTTTATACGGGCTATGCGTTTGGAATGGGCATCGAACGAATCACAAATTTAAAATATCAGGTTAAGGACCTGCGTATGTTCTCAGAAAATGACACAAGATTCCTTGAAGAATTTGAATCCGCCAACTGATCGGATTGCAGAACAAGGAAAAACCGACAAACTGTTTTCGGGCAGTTATATTTGTATATTAGCAGCCAATTTCCTGTTGTATTTCGGATTTTGGCTGCTAATTCCCGTTTTGCCCTTTTATCTTAAAGAGCAATTTTCCTGTACGGAGAGTATTGTCGGCCTTGTCCTTTGTGCTTATACGGTTTCGTCGTTGGGCGTCCGTCCGTTCATGGGGTATCTTTACGACGGCTTTCCGCGCAAGCCAATTTATATAGCCGCTTATTTTATCTTTACCTGTATCTTTGTCGGTTACGTTCTGGCTGGTGTGCTTTGGATGTTTATCCTGTTGCGCATGCTTCACGGCGTAGCTTTCGGAACTGTGACGGTGGGTGGCAACACTTTGGTCATTGATATTACGCCGTCGGCGCGTCGGGGAACGGCATTGGGATATTATGGGCTGACGAATAACATCGCGATGAGCATCGGACCGATGACCGGTTTGTTTCTTCACGAACATCATGTGCCGTTCAACGGAATCTTTTTCTGTGCTCTGGGCAGTTGTGCGCTGGGGCTGCTGATGGCTTCCTTGGTGAAGGCTCCCCGCAAACAGTTAGCTAAACGTCCGCCTGTTTCGCTCGACCGTTTTATCCTGTTGAAAGGCATTCCGGCCAGCATCGCCTTGCTGTTGCTTTCGGTTCCTTATGGTGCCACGACCAATTATGTAGCCATGTATGCCCGCGAGATCGGACTGAATGTGCCCACCGGATTCTTTTTTACGCTGATGGCGTTAGGTATGGGAGTGAGTCGTTTGTTTGCCGGAAAGTTTGTAGACAGGGGATACGTCACGCAGACCATTTCCTATGGCTTTTATCTGATTATTGCGGCTTTTCTGCTGCTCTCCAGCTGTGAGCATGTCATCCGGCTGTATCCGCAGGGTTGCATCTGGATTTTTTTCCTGGTGCCGTTCATGCTCGGCGTCGGTTTCGGCACGATGTTTCCGGCTTATAACACGTTGTATGTCAATCTGGCGCCAAACAGTCAGCGGGGTACGGCTACGAGTACGTATCTGACTGCCTGGGATGTCGGCGTCGGTGTGGGAATTCTCACGGGAGGAATCATAGCGGAATATGCTTCCTATGGCAAGATTTATCTCTTTGGAAGTCTGCTCTGTGTCATATCCATGGTATATTTCAATCGGGTTGTGACGCCACACTTTCAGAAAAACAAGTTTCGCTGAAATGAGGGCTTTCATTTCGTCATCAAAACGTAAAATGAGGCCGGAAAACTTGATTTAAGTCAAGAAAATGTCATTTTTCTGTTAATAAACATGCTTTTTCTTGTTTTGTGTTCGGACACATCGTATCTTTGTCGTGTCAAAATGAGACAAGGATAACAAAATTAAAAAGGATAACACAAACTAAATGAAACCGGCAGTGGCCGGTGGTAAAAAGATTGTATAACTAAAAAACAAGAACTATGGCATTATTTATGTTTGTAATTATTGCTGTCGGTGTCATCGCTGCAGCAGTAGAGTTCAACAAGGCGAATGGTACGTTTTTCAAGAAAGGATCAGACATGTTTTTCCGTGATGAGGACGTAAACGCCGGTGCTACTTGCCAACGGTAAAAGGCAATGCACTTTTCATTGAAATTTATTGATTAAAATAGTTGGGGCAGGATTTTTCCTGCCTTTTTTTATTGTTTCCGGTGCTTCTGTGGGTTTCGGTTCTGGTTCTGTTTGTTTTCCCGGGCAAGATTTTGGGCGGGAAATGCTGATTTTTCTTGCTTTATCCGTATGTTTGCAGGGATGTTTTTCATGACTAAAGGATCAAACATTATGGAAAAAGAGGATTTTATGCGTCGGGCCATAGCGCTGTCCGTCGAAAACGTAAGGCAGGGGGGCGGACCGTTCGGCGCTGTTATCGTGAAAGATCGGGAGATTATTGCAACCGGAGTCAATCGGGTTACAGCCAGCCACGATCCTACGGCGCATGCCGAGATCAATGCCATCAGGGCTGCTTGCCGGAAGCTGGGTACCTTCAATTTGAGCGGATGTGAGCTGTTTTCCTCCTGCGAACCGTGTCCGATGTGTCTGGGTGCCGTGTATTGGGCACATATTGACCGGGTGTATTACGGCAGCAGTAAGCAGGATGCGGCCGATGCCGGTTTTGATGATTCCTTGATTTATGACGAATTGCGTTTGCCTTATTCCGAACGAAAGTTAAAGATGCACTGTCTCCTGCCTGAGGAGGCATTGCAGGCGTTCCAAAAATGGAAGGAACAGGACGACAAGATCTGTTATTAACCTCATGTCCCCGACGGATGTCTTGTAAGGACAACTGTCGGGGACATGAGGCTTTTACCGTATTGTGAAGTTTATTCGTTTTCCGTATAAAAGCGGATCAGCCGGTCAATGGCCCGTACGCATACGGGGCAGAACACCGGAGCTTCGTTGATTTTCATGCGGCATTCCTGATAGGCCCGGTAGACACCCTTCGACTGGTATCCGGCTCCTTCATACACGCCGATGCGGGTGTAGAGATCGGTTCCGGTCGGTTTTGTCGGGATGGGAGTTCCGGCCGGGAGCAGATCCTTCCATTTCGTTTCGAAATTCTTCAGGGTCGTGATGTTCTGTTCCCACGGTTCCGTATCGGACGGATACATCGGCTCAAATTCATCGTCGTAGAAATATTCATCGGCCAGACCGGCAAAACTGTGTCCGAATTCGTGCACGACAACCGGACGGAAAGTCTTGTGACGTGAAGAAGTCAGGGTATAGGAGTTGAACACGCCGCCTCCGCCATATTCTTCCGTATTGGCTAAAATGACGAGATGTTCGTAGGGTATTCCGCTCAAGAGGTTGTGCAGTTCCTTGATGTGCAGGGTGGTCAGATAACGTTCGGAATAGAACGTATCGAAGTGGGAGTTTACGGCCGTTCGTTTCCACACACCGTCGTGGGGTATGCTTACTCCGCTGTCGGCCGACGGTGAGCCGACAGCTACGAAATTAAACCGGTCCTTCAGGGTCGCAAACGGTTCGTGGCTCAGAATTGCTTCCATGGCCACCTGGCAGTCGGCATAGAATTGTTTCATCTGGTCTTCACGATAGCCTTCAGCAACAAATGCGACGTCGATACAGTTTTTCGGGTCGCCCGCTTTCCGGATATAGCGGTAAGGAGGTACCGGTGTGTTGTCGAGCCGGCGGATCAGGATGTCTTTGGGATCAATCCGGTGGGTCATCTCCGAGGTGCGTTGCCGATGGCTGTTCGACAGGCTGACGGTGATGTCTACCGGTTTTTTGGGAAAAGGCACCAGAAAGGTATTCTCAAACGATTTGTTCATGCGGACAGCCTCTTCCGTGCTTTGCCATTCCTGAAACAGGGAAGAGAACGAATGACGGTAGATGGTGTCTCCGGTCTGGGCGTCGCACACCGTGATCTGTCCGTTGCCCTCAAGCGGAAGTTCTTTCAGATGATGCCTGCGTCCGGCCCATCCCGGAAAGGAACACAGTTCGTCCACATACAGCGTCTGCTGTTTGTTGTTTCCGGCAAAAATGTAGTCGAGGCGCAGTGTCCGGTCTTCAAAATAATCGTCGAAATTCTGTGCGGCCAGATTGCTCCAGCCCAGACCGAACGTTCCTATCAACGCGGCGGTCAGTATTGTGGATTTTCTTTTCATGCTTTGTTTTCTTTATCGGTAGGTTCGATGATGGTTTGGAATTCATGTTCGAAATTGGGCGTGAAAACCTCCTTGCCCAGATTGGCTCGGATTTCTTCCATTGGCCAGAACCGTCCGCCGGCAGTCTCCGCACTGGGAGTTACTTTACCGTCGTAGACGCATTTATGTGTGAACACCAGTTCACGTTCGCGGGCAGATTCAAAAACATAGTGCGTCAGCAATTCGGGAGTGAAGTCGGTCAGTCCCAGTTCTTCCGATGCCTCGCGTTTCAGCGCCATTTCGACACTTTCGCCCAGGTCAATATGTCCGCCGACAGAAGTGTCCCATCGTCCCGGCTGGATGTCTTTCCACTCCGGTCTTTTTTGCAGATAGATTTCTCCCCGGCTGTTGAACACATGCAGATGGACCACCGGATGCAGCCGTTTGCTGCCGTCGTGGCATTCTCCGCGTGTGGCGGCTCCGATAATGTTGCCCTCTTCGTCCACTAAGGGGAACATTTCTTCCTGATTATCTTTTTGTGTACTGATCATGAAGATGCGTGATAAAGTTTTTTATTACGTGATTCTATTTATTCCTGATTTCGGGGTGCGTACCGGAATGATTTCGTCCGGTGCTTAGGGAATCAGCAGCGAACTGTCTCCGTAGCTCAGAAAACGGAAATCGTGGGCCAGGGCATAGTCGTAGATTTTATGCCAGTCGCCGTGTACAAAGGCCGATACGAGCAGCAGCAGGGTGCTTTGCGGCTGGTGGAAGTTCGTGACCATCATCCGCACGATGTGATAGTCATATCCCGGAGCGATGATGATTTGTGTGCTGGTGTGTAGCGCGGTCAGCTGGTTACGGTCCAGATAATCCAGGATATGCTGCAAGGCCTGCAAGGTGGTCAGTGCTTCGGGTTTTCCATTGTCCGCACTGCCGGCCGGCCGTGTTGCTTCGGCATATTCATACGGCGTCCATTGTTTGACGTGTAGTTCCTCTTCCGATGCATCCGGATGGCTGGCCAGCGTCACTCCGATATAATAGAGACTTTCGAGTGTACGTACCGAGGTGGTACCCACGGCAATGCACCAGCCGCCGTGGCGGATTAGTTTTTCGATGCTCTGGCGCGGCACACAGATATATTCCGTGTGCATTTCGTGTCCTTCAATCTCTTTGCTTTTCACTGGTTTGAAGGTTCCGGCACCTACGTGCAGGGTCAGTTCCTCGCGGTCGATGCCGTGTGCGTCGAGTGCCTGAAGCACCCGTTCGGTGAAGTGCAGGCCCGCTGTCGGTGCCGCCACACTGCCCTTGATTTTCGAATAAACCGTCTGATAGGTCGTCTTGTCGCTTTCCTGCGTTTCGCGGTTCAGGTAGGGCGGAATCGGGAGTTCGCCCATTGCTTCCAGCACGTCGGCCCACGTAATGCCCTCGCCGTTCCAGGCGAAGTCTATCCAGTGGCTCGTACCGTGGCTTTCGCCGCGTGTGGCCGTCAGGGTGATGGTCTGACCGTTGATTTCTATGGTACGGCTCAGCGGGCCGTTTTTCCATTTCTTCAGATTTCCGATCATGCAGAGCCAGCTGCATCGCTCTGTCTGCTGGAACATCAATACATAGTCGTGCGGGACGACTGGTTCCAGACAGAAAATCTCAATCAGCGCGCCGGTTTCCTTTCGGAAATGCAACCGTGCCTGGATCACCCGCGTGTTGTTGAACACCATCAGGGCGCCTTGCGGCAGATAATCGGGTAGGGAAGTAAAGATGTCGTGGCTGACCTGACCGTGACGGTAAACGAGCAGTTTCGACTGGTCGCGTTCCGCAAGCGGAAATTTGGCGATGCGTTCATCCGGCAGATCATAGTTGAAATCCTTAATTTGAATGTGTTTGGTATCTTCCATGAATGTCCGTTCTATATTTTTTGCAAAAATAATATTTTTAGGGGAGATATGATCTGTTCATCTTACCGAAAATGCGGTTCAAACGTTTTTCATGCATTCCATTTCTGTAGCCTGTTTCTGTTCATGTAAAATATCAATTTGACATTTTGATTTTTCAATGCGTCTATATGCGCGAATTTGCGAGCTGTTTTGTATTCCTCGCTGAATTCTTTCGTATAGAACGATCAATATTAATTTAATTGTCAGCCATACAATGATTTATAGTGTTTTTGTTGTATGGATGGATGTCCCATCTGGAAAAAATATGCTTGAAAATGGAATCAAAAAGAGCGGGTTGCCCATCTGATTAACACGAGATGTCGGACTTCGTGTGAGGAGATGCCGGTCATAATTAGTTTTCTCCGTGGTCTTTTTGTTCTGTTACCGTGATTTTTCTATCGGGTTACCGTGCTGAATATTGCATAAGTCATGCGAAAAACGGCCGTTTTGCATTTTTATGCCGAATAAATATTCGGCTTTTGGGCTGGATGAGGCTTTGGAGATGATCTTGGGAGAAAGCGATTTTGTTGTTCTCCTGACAAATTGAAAGGTAAATGTGGTATAGATGTTTCTAAATAATAGGTTGGGATGTGTTCGTTTGCTGTTTATTAAGATAGTTGCTATTTATCTGGTAAAGTCGCTATTTATCCTGCAAATAGGAGACATAACCTAATTTCGAGCAATTAAATCAGAGTCTTTCTTTGATAGAAGAAGAACTGTCAGGGACTGTTTTCTTGTAGTTCCGAAATGGACACATTAAAGTTTTTTCGGACCAGCATGATGTTGATTTAACTGATTATTCTTAAATTTGTATTTTAAGCCTTTATTGCAGGAAATGTAAACAGTCATGAGGAGAAAAGAGCGTTTTTTGTTCCTATATCAAGTTGTTCGTGCAGTAGGCGATAGGTAGTTTATTTCGATTGGATAATAGTATGCTGCAATAAATAAAATAAACTTGTCGAAACGTGCCGGAATATTGCTACTCTGCCACCCTTGAAGAGATAGCGGCTAAAGACTGGTTGCTTGTTTCAGGAAAATACATGGAGTTCAAAAGCCGTGAGAAGGTATAGACTGTGATTCCAGGATGAAAAAAAATTGCAAGCAGAAATGAAGGATTGCTGAAGCAGGACGAAGAGAGCAAAAAGGATTTGTTGAATCTGTTTAGAAAAATTGGTTATGGATTTGAATAATAAGATAGTAATTTACCAAACAGCAGATGGACAGACATCCGTTGAAGTGAAATTGGAAAAGGATACTGTATGGCTTTCGGCTAATCAAATGGCCACCCTGTTCGATCGGGATGAAAAGACCATAAGAAAACATATCAATAATGTCTTTTCCGAAGGTGAACTGGAAAAAGAGAACAACACGCATTTTTTGCGTGTTGATGGCGTGAAACAACCTGTTGCTTTTTATTCTTTGGATGTGATTATCTCCGTAGGCTATCGTGTAAAAAGTCAGCGTGGCACGCAGTTCCGTATTTGGGCTAATAGAGTGTTGAAAGAATATCTGGTGAAAGGCTATGCCGTCAACAAAGCCCTGACAGAACAACGCTATACGGAGCTGAAGCAGTTGGTTTCCGTCTTGGGTCGGACGGTCAAGGCACAAGAGGTATTGACTTCCGATGATGCGCTCAATCTGGTGGAAGTGGTTTCCGATTATGCTTATGCTCTTGATACGTTGGATAAGTACGACTATCAGCGACTGGCGGTAGAGCAGACCACGAACGAAGCCAAGTTTCATGCTACTTATGAAGGAGCCATGCAGGCTATCGAAGAATTGAAGACCAAGTTCGGCGGCAGCCAATGGTTCGCTCATGAGAAAGACGATTCATTCAAGAGTTCCATCGGGCAAATATATCAGACTTTCGGCGGAAAAGACCTCTACCCATCTGTGGAGGAAAAAGCAGCCATGTTGCTTTACCTCGTGACGAAAAACCATTCATTTAGTGATGGCAACAAACGCATTGCTGCCACCCTCTTTTTATGGTTTATGGCCGGTAACGGTATTCTTTACAATCCGGATGGGAGTAAGCGTATTGCCGACAACACCCTTGTGGCTCTTACGCTGATGATAGCTGAGAGCCGTACGGAAGAAAAGGATGTGATGGTGAAAGTTGTAGTAAATCTGATTAACAAGAACAATTATGAGTAAGACGGATTACAAACTAAAACAAATTGAGATTTGTGTTAGTTTTAAATAAAATAATTTTGAGGTTCATGCTTTTAGGGCATAAAAACAGAGCGTAACGACAGCTTCTCAGCCTGTTTGTTACGCTCTGTCCCAATTTTTATTCCCCTTAAATTAAATGCTTGTTTATTTTATTCTGTGTGGTTGGTTGTTGCTTGTGGTGGTTACTTGAGGTTTGCCTTTATAGAAAACCTTCCCGCCCTGATCGGTTTCGCAGTCGAGTGTCTGTTCAGCCCGGCAGTAGATTTCGCCATTACCGATACATTTTGCTGTCACATCCTGTGTCGCACACTCTTCAGCATGAATGGTTCCGGAACCAGCTTGATGATAGTCTGCTTTCCGGGCCTTTCCCTGCAGATGCAGATCACCGGAACCGGCTACACTTCCAGCCAGCTCTTCTGTCTGGATTTCCGAAACGCGAATATCTCCCGAGTCGGCAATACTGATTTTGCACTTTTCCGTCTGCAGTTTGGAACAGGATATGTCACCGGAACCGGCCACGGTGATCTGGCATTCCTTGGAGTTAATCCGGGAACTGTTGATATTCCCCGATCCGTTGACTGTCCATTCCAGGCTTTCAGTCGAAATATTTGTGCAGGATATATCTCCCGAACCGGACACTTGCATGCTCAACTTTTGGCTGCATTCCAGACTGGGAGCACGGAAACTGCCGCTACCGGCAATGGATACAGTCAGATGATTCGTGTTCAACTCTTTACTGAGATACATGCTGCCCGATCCGATGATGCGGAGGTCTTCCAGATAGCGGTAGGGCAGGAAGAGTTCTATATCGTTGTAATGTACTTCAACATGATTCTTGAATCTTATTCTAAGCTTGTTGTTGACAACTTCCGTCTGAATCAGTGGGGTGAAGTTCTCCGGCAGGCGGAGTGACACCTCGTTCTTGTCGGTCGGTGTGATGCGAAGCGCGATGGAGGTGAGGTTCACCTCCTTGATGTCTTTGGCGTTTAGCTTTTGGGTGATATACTTGTTGCTGGCATAGAATACAGATCGGTTGCTGCTGTTACCGGTTTCTGCCATATGGTTATACTGCATGTTGTTGTGCACGGTCTGAGCTTGTGCACAGGCGTTGAGACCTACTGAGAGCAGGAGTATTCCTGCCAGGTTTTGAATCGTTTTCATGATGTGTTTAAATTTATTATTCAATTATTCTGTTTTAATACTGTTCACGGGATTTTCCGTAGCAACGCGCCAGCTTTGCAGAACGACTGTGAGCAATACAATCGTGGCGACAGTCAGTAAAGTCAGCGGGAAGAACCACCAGT